>MDTD01124659.1_pt1 | contig 249958 bp, 226 predicted proteins | sample 811221 | NCBI WGS metagenome assembly MDTD01 (sample SAMN05326646, study PRJNA326480) | marine metagenome | isolation source: seawater | place: Pacific Ocean: South West | collected 2011
CAGACACCTCAACAGGTTCACGCAAAAATGGCTGAGCTAACGCCCAGCCATTCTAACTATTCTTAAACAAAAACCGTCAACTTATTTTAGGACGGGACAGCAGCCTAACTCAATGAAGTTATGCTTGTTTTGGAGTTTCTTACACCCCGATCACGGTAAGTTCCACATCACTTTACATGATATGGAACTTTAATTACCGTGTTGGATCCTTATCCTAAGAATCCGAGAACTGACTGTGGTCCCATGTTGGCCTGAGCCAGAGATGAGGTAGCAGTCTGTTGCAGAATCTGCAGTTTCACAGATTTACTTTGTTCTTTCGCAAAGTCAGTATCCATGATCCTTGATTTTGCAGATTCGTTAGAACTGATCGCTTCAGAAAGAGTTTCTTCCCGAACTGACAGTGATGATTGGGTAATACCAATATCATTCACTCTGTTCGACATTTCATCGATGGCTGTATCAACAGCACCAATAAATGAACGATAATCTGCAGAAGTTGCAGTAGATGCGAATGTTAGTGAACCTTGTCCTGAAGAATTAGCTGCAGAAGCAGTAATTGCAGAACCGGTTGTAGATCCACCACCAGCTTGTGTACCAACGGCACCGAGGTTAGCAGTTGCTCCGGAAGAAGCAAAGAGCTCTCCTACGTTTACCGCAGAAATACTGGTTGAAATCACATCTTCAGCTCGCTCACCAACCTGGAAGGTAAGTGACAGACTACCAGAGTTGTCAGAACCGTTCAGGAGTTCATAGTCCATATAAACCGTTTGGTTCGCGATCTCATTAATGTCGTCGCCGAGGGCTTTTATCTGATCACCGATGTATCCACGCTCGGTGTCGCCCAGGGTATCGTTAGCGGCCTGAGTTGCCAGACCTTTCATTTCGATCAAGCCATCCATAATAGTATCGAAGCTTGATTCTGCAATATCGAGTACAGATTTGGCATCCCCTACGTTTTGTAGAGATTGTTCCAAACCAGCAACACGACTTTTCAGCTTTGTAGCAATTGAGTATCCGGCCGCATCGTCTTCTGCCTTATTAATTTTAAGGCCTGTGGACATTCTCATTCTGCTGTCGGCTAAATCGCGGTTTACACGATTAAGAGATAGCTGAGAGTCCAACGATTGTACGTTCGTATTAACTCTATTTAGATCTCCAAAAGCAGCCATAATGTTTCACCTTTTGTTTGTTCTTAATTACCAGCTTATTTGCTTTGGTTACAGCTGTTATCGTGAGCAAAAAGGCCATCTTAAATGTGAGGATAAATTTATTGTGAAATTTTTTAGTAACTGATTTTAAATAACTTAAATATCTATTTATTCGTTGATACCCATTTAATTTAATTCCCGGTTTTTATTCTTTGTGTATCATATTTGGCCAGTAGAAATCACCCAAAAACAAAAAAAGCACACTGTTTAAACAGTGTGCTTTTGTAAGAATCAGCTTTAATAAACGTACCAGAAATGCTGGTATCAAGCCGGTTAAAAATCCATACCGCCATGGCCGACGATATGGATTTGGGGTAACCGTGTTTATGAATTAGCCTAAGAAGCCAAGTACTGACTGTGGTCCCATATTGGCCTGAGCCAGAGATGAGGTAGCAGTTTGCTGAAGGATCTGTAGTTTTACAGATTTACTTTGTTCTTTCGCGAAATCAGTATCCATGATTCTGGATTTTGCTGATTCGTTAGAACTGATGGCTTCTGAAAGTGTTTCTTCCCGCACCGATAGTGACGACTGGGCAATACCCACATCATTCACATGATCCGACATAGTATCGATCGCTGTATCAACAGCTGCGATAAATGAACGATAATCGGCAGAAGTTGCGGTTGAAGAGAAGCTTAACGTACCCTGGGTACCTGCAGTTGCAGAAGTAGCTGTAATAGCAGCTCCACCTGAAGTTGCACCACCAGCAGTACTGGTTGCACCTAAGTTTGCAGTACCGGAAGTACTACCTGCAAATAATTCACCAACGTTAACTGCATCAACAGTTGCAGTAATAGTGTCTTCTGCACGTTCACCTACCTGGAAAGTAAGCGTTACGCTTCCTGAATTGTCAGCACCGTTTAACAGATCGTAATCCATATAAACAGTCTGATTTGCAATTTCGTTAATATCGTCGCCGAGGGCTTTGATCTGATCACCAATATAACCACGCTCAGTATCACCGAGGGTGTCGTTGGCGGCCTGTGTTGCCAGACCTTTCATTTCAATTAATCCATCTACGATGGTGTCAAAGCTTGACTCTGCGATGTCAAGTACGGATTTGGCATCCCCTACGTTCTGTAGAGATTGCTCCAGACCGGCCACACGACTTTTAAGTTTAGTGGCAATAGAGTATCCGGCCGCATTGTCTTCTGCCTTATTGATTTTAAGACCAGTAGACATTCTCATTCTGGAGTCAGCTAGATCCCGGTTTACACGATTAAGTGATAACTGAGAATCAAGTGACTGCACATTAGTATTTACTCTGTTTAGATCTCCAAAAGCAGCCATAGTGTTTCACCTTGTTTTAGTTCTTGTTTACCATTGCTATTTGGTTACTGAACTTATCGTGGGCGAACAGGCGGTCTTAAATATTAAATAAAAATAGTAGATTATTTATATAAACAACCGTTTTTATTAATCAAATTTTCATCGATAGAATCTTTTTAACGGATCAGGACAGGTAGCATTTAGCTAAACTCTGAGAGTAGCCGGACCGAAATGACTCAAAAAGTGGATTTATGACAAATGTGGGATCAGCAGATCACCCTAACCAACCTGAGCTGGTCTGATCTGCATTAAACAGAAGAAGAGGGTAGAGAAATACCAGCTTATATCAGGCTGCAGCCTGTGCGGCTTTTTGCATAAGCTGTTTAAGCAAAGCATCCATGATAATGGATTCGAATTTATCCAGACTATCTTTTGATCGTATCTTATAGATGTCGGACAATTGTATATGTGTTGAGTTGAATGATGGGACTTTGGTCTTTGATGGTTCAATTGCGTTACCGGCCAAAAAATCTACTTCAAACCGGTCCCGCAGCCAATTTATATCATTCCGGTGATTTTTAAAGATCACCCACTCTACCCATGGTTTAAGTTCCGGTTTTGAAGCAAAGGGAACATCGATCTGTTCTATGGTTTTAAGATGGGGTTTAAATACATCTTCTTTTGCAGGATAAATATGCTTCTGTATCTTCTCCAGCAATAGCATTTGTTCGAGTGATAGCGAAACATTCTTTTTTTCATTCGCTGCATGAAGCGTTGAAAGGTCTAGTCCGGCAAACTCACAAAATGATTCCACTATATTCTTACCCGGTACATATTCCATTACCGTTACGCCGGTGAACTGCTCCCAGGCTTCTATCACACTTCGGAACTGATACCGATAATTCTGTGGAGATTCGATATATGACCGGGCTTTTATCATTTGTTGTTGTACCGATTTATAATAACTAACCGGATTTCGCACAAAAAGAATCACACGGATCTCTGAATAGAACTTTCTCAGATAGTTGATGACATTCTCAATGTATTGCTGATTTTGTATGAACAAATATTCCGTTGAGATAATCTGAGTATCGTTACCTTCGATAATATCCTGTTCAAAACCCTTCAGGTAGGTACCCAAAGCCCGGATCAACTGCGACTCCTCCATCAGGTTGAACTGCCGTGGCATGTCTTTCTTCGTGCCATCGGTCATAAACCACAGCTTATGATGATTTCTTTCCGATCCCGGATAAGTAAATCCCTGTTGTCTTATCTTTTCGCGATTTCTTTCTAAAAAGCGCTGTATGGATGAGGTTCCGGTTTTGGGTGAGCCAATATGCAGAATGAGTTTTTTCATGCCTGATTAATCAATTGAATGTTAATTCCCCTCATCAATGAGTTCTTTTAACCCTTCTTTCAGACTCTTCTTGGGTGGAAGATCGGGCAGTTCCCAGAAATTACTCCATGGCTTCATCACTTCACGGAAGCGATATGGTTTTGCACCGAATTGTACCTTTAGTTTTTTCCCTGAAACTTCTTCGATGAGGGCAACCAACTGCTTTAGAGTAACCCGTTCTCCGGTTACACCACCAAATTCAGAATAATAGCCGGCATCCAGATTCATCAGTAATTCTATCGCTTTCAGATACGCATTCACCACATCGTCCACATGGGCATAATCCACGATCTGATCGCCACCTGAAAGCTGAACTTCTTCACCACTGCTGAGTGCACCGATCAGATAACTCACCAGTTTTCCGCGATTATCATCGGGACCGTACGTATCAAACAATTTGATGGTAAGAGCCGATAGCTGAGCACTTTTGGTATAATATTTCAGAAGCGCACTAAAGGCATTCTTTGTGGCAGCATACAGATTCACCGGATTGTAATCATCGTTCTTAAAATGCTCGAAAGAAGTCCCGGTATTTACCAGTTTTTTGCATCCGTTCTTCACCAGAGCTTCCGTTAGATGTAAACCCAATCGTAAGTTACTGTCGATCAAAGCATCGATATCTTCCGCTGAGTGACTATATACATAGAGAGAAGCTAAATGGATCCCCAGATCCGGTTTAAAATCTTCCACTGCAGCATTCATCGATGAAAAATCACCCTCATAATTATAGAAAGTGATCTGATCTTTGAATTCGCTCAGATTATTCAGATCGGAAGCTTCCCGTTTTAAAATGGCTACATTATGGCCTTCACCGATCAGTCGTTTTGATAATTTTGATCCTATATACCCGGTTCCACCAGTAATAAATATGTTCATTAGAATGGAGAATTAAATGTATTGAAGTCAGTTAATTGTTTATCCCGTTCAGATATTATCGGGTCTTTAAACCCAAAATCGTGCCCAATGCTGTTCCAAAGCAACCCGGTATCCACATCAGGTTCGTACCCTGTTTCTACCAGATAACTAAGCATTGATTCCTCATCCGGCACATAAAACCCATGGGCACATCCACGGGGAATAAGTACCGCGTTTCGCAATTCCTTACTTAACGTAATTTCAGCGACTTTCCCAAACAACGGGGAGTCTTTTCGCAGATCCAGTATAAAATCCTGAACACTTCCATAATTACAAAACACCAGTTTGGTATGATCATGCGGAGGCAATTGAAAATGCATCCCTCTGAATACCCCGGGCCTTGATACGGTAAAGTACATCTCCTCGATCATGAAATCGAACGCCTTTTCGTTGTATTCCATGGAGTTATACACTTTTATAAACTCTCCCCGATCATCTGCCTGATGAAAGTTTCGTATCTCGAAACAATCCGGTATGTCTGTATTTATGAATTCCACGTTCCGGGATCAGTTCTTTTTAGAATTAATAAGGTCTCTAACCACCTCTGCCATGAAATCGAATTGCTCCTCGCTTAAACCAGGGTATAATCCTATCCATAAGGTATGATTCATCACTTTATCCGCATTTTCGATGGTACCAACTACCCGGTGTTCAATATTCCTGTAGGCGGGTTGACGCAATAAATTCCCACCAAATAATAAGCGGGTTGCAATGTTATTCTGTTCAAAGGCCTGTACTAATTCATTTCTGCTAAAGCCGGCATCTTCTCTTACACTGATCGGGTATCCGAACCAGCTTGGATTACTACCCGGAGTGGGTTCAGGAAGAATCAATACATCTTCGAATTCTTTCATTTTTGTATTCAGGTATTCGAAGTTTTCGCGCCGTTTCTGAATAAAACCATCCAGCTTTTTAAGCTGAGACACTCCCACGGCCGCCTGCATATCCGTTAATTTGAGATTATATCCAATGTGACTATAGATATACTTATGATCGTAGCCATAGGGCAGATCGCCCAGTTGCCATTCAAATCGTTTAGCACAGGTATTGGAGGTTCCCGGCGGGCACCAGCAATCCCGGCCCCAGTCTCTGAACGACTCAATGATCTTTTTCAGTTTGAGGTGTTTACTTAGCACAGCTCCACCCTCTCCCATTGTGATATGGTGTGCCGGGTAAAAACTTACGGTTGCTATATCGCCGAAGGTTCCAACTTTCCGGCCTTTATATTCAGCTCCGACCGCATCGCAACAATCCTCAATTACCCAGAGGTCGTATTTCTTTGCCACCCTCATCACTTCATCCAGATCGAAAGGATTACCCAACGTATGTGCGATCATGATGGCTTTAGTCTTTTCTGAAACAGCCTCTTCCAGCAAACTCGTATCGATATTATAGGTTGGAATGTCTGCATCCAGAAAAACAGGCACGAGTCCATTTTGTATGATCGGATTTACGGTGGTCGGGAATCCCTCGGCCGTTGTGATCACTTCATCACCGGGTTTAAGTGCCCGATCTCCCAGCTGAGGACTGGTAAGAGCAGCCACTGCAATGAGATTGGCACTGGATCCGGAATTTACCAGTTCGCAGACCCGAAGTCCGAACCAGTGTTTAAATTTTTTCTCGAATTCATCCACAAAGCGACCTTCTGTGAGCCAGAAATCAAGGCTCGCTTCAATCAGATATTCCAGGTCTTCCTCATCAAAAACTTTACCGGAAACCGGTATCTGACTCACCCCGGATACGAATACCTTTTCGGGCCATTTGGCTTTGAAGTATTCCGGGATCAGATCTCTGAATTTTTGCCTTACTTCTTCTTCAGTGGATGTTTGCGTAGATAGTTGCATAATGGTTAATGTCTTCCACACAGCGGTTATAAATCACCTGTGGATCTTCATTTCGGTTGTTATAAAAATCTTTGTACCAGCCGGTGGTCATTTCCAGCGCTTTGCGGGCGTCCCAGTTTGGATACCAGTTCAATTGCTCTTTGGCTTTGGTGATGTCGAGTTTTAAGAAATTTGCTTCATGGGGATGTTCATCGCCACACTTGAACCACACATCATTAATGCCCCAGATATCGCCGATGGTCTCTGCCACCCATTGCACATTGCGGGCATCCTCTATTTCGGGACCAAAATTCCAGCCTCCCCTGATATCCTGCCCGTAAAAACCTTTCTCAGCAAGGAGCAGATACCCTGATAATGGTTCCAGCACATGTTGCCAGGGTCGGGTGGCCAATGGATTTCTGATCGGAACCCGGGAATTTTCGGTGAGTGAAAGGATCACATCCGGTACCAGACGGTCTTCAGCCCAATCTCCACCACCGATCACATTACCGGCCCTCGCTGAAGTTACCATCACTTCTGTATGCTGAAAATAAGACCGGTTATATGCCGAAACCACCAATTCAGCGGCCCCTTTACTGCTTGAATACGGATCGTAGCCTCCCATTTGATCCGTCTCTTTATATCCGATCTCCCACTCCCGGTTTTCGTAACACTTATCGGTGGTAACTATTACCACTGACCGTAGAGATGGCAGAACACGGGCAGCTTCGAGCAGGTTTACCGTGCCCATCACATTGGTCTCATATGTTTCAAGAGGGTGTTCGTACGAATACCGAACCAAAGGCTGAGCGGCCATATGGATAATGATATGCGGATCGGCATTGAGCATGCATTCTTTCAGGTATTTAAAATCCCGGACATCTCCTTCAATATGATTGAGTTTAGAGGATAATCCGGCCGCTTTGAATAATGATGGTTTTGTAGGAATATCTTTAGCATACCCTGTAACAATGGCACCCATTTCTGTAAGCCATATGGATAACCAGCTACCCTTAAAACCGGTGTGACCGGTGAGAAATACACGTTTTTTATTCCAGAAATCCGGATTTGTTACCAAACTTTCCATGGTGCCTTATTTGAGTTCCAAAGATCTTCCAGATAGTTCTTATCCCGAAGCGTATCCATAGGTCGCCAGAAGCCGGTATGTCGGTAGGCTTCGATCTGCCGTAATTCCGCCAATTTTTCCATGGGTTCACGTTCCCAGATAGTGCTGTCCTTTTCGATCAGATCCAGCACTTCGGGTTCCAGCACAAAGAATCCACCGTTGATAAATCCTCCGTCCCCGTTGGGTTTCTCTACAAAAGAAGTGATGGTAGTATCATCCATTTTAATGGCACCAAAGCGACCGGGAGGTTGAACGGCTGTTACCGTAGCCCATTTTCCCTTTTCTTTATGGAATTTGATCACTTCCCGAATATTTACATCGCTGACTCCATCACCATAAGTAAAACAGAAACTCTCCCCATCCAGATAATCTTTAACCCTTTTGAGGCGACCGCCGGTCATACTTTCATCTCCGGTATCTACAATGGTCACTTTCCATGGTTCTGCATTATTTTCGTGAACCATCATTTCGTTATTACTCATATCAAACGTGATGTTCGACATATGCATGAAGTAATTCGCAAAGTATTCTTTGATCACATAGCCTTTGTAGCCGGCACAGATCACAAAATCATTAACGCCATGGCTGGAATACATTTTCATGATGTGCCACAGTATGGGATACCCTCCGATCCGAACCATAGGTTTGGGTTTTGTAGATGTTTCTTCACTTAAACGTGTGCCTAATCCGCCGGCAAGTATTACTGCTTTCATAATTTCAGGCGATGGTATTTTTAATTACTGATTGGGCGTTGTATCGCTCTCTCACATATTCTGCTGCCTTTTCAGCGGCTGCTTTGTACACAGCCGGTTGTTTTACGAACTCGTCTATCGCATCCGAAAGAGCTTCGCTGGTATAGGCATTCATGGAAACTCCGGGTTGACTGGCAAACCTTTCCTGAACGAAACGGTCGGAAAAAGTACCTGCCGTTGTGATCACCGGAGTTTTTGTCGCAAGTACATCCAGCAGGATTCCAGAGAATTTATCTTTAAAGTGGATCGGCTCGTATGGCAGTAACACTACCGAACTGTTTGCAATAGCCTGTTCATAGCTGTAATGCTCGTCATCCTTATCCAGGATCTTCACATACTTTCCGGCCAGTTTTCTAAACCGTTCTTTATAATGCTGCTCCATAAATCCAACAAATACGGTAAGCCGGTACGTACTTTTCTTTGCCTGAGCCAGCTTCAACGCCAGCTCCATTACCTGCCGGACCCCCTGCACCTCACGGCCGCTACTTATATAGAGCACTTCTTCTTTACCGTGGTTTCTGATCGGTTTTTCTGTCTCCAGTAAACTGGATTTGATCATACAGCCCACTTCTTCCGGTTTATAATTCAACACTTCACCATAGACATCGCTTAGTGGTTCCGGAGCGCAAGTGATCTTTACTGTTGGGTAAAAGCGTGCGGCATACTCCAGTAGTCTTCTCTCCGCTTTTTCTATGAAAGAGTTGGTTTTTGTGAAACGATTGAGCATCGATTCCTGAAAACACATCCGCATTTCAATGGCCGGCTGGTGCGGTAATTCTTTATACCAATTCAATACTCCCAGCATGTTATTTAAGCCGGTCGTATGCATTACTATTTTATCGCCCGGTTTGATCTTTTCATCCAGGTATTCTTTCAATTCATAGTAAGTAGTGGTATTGGCTTCTTTAATATCGTTCTCCACATCCTTTCCGAATATATATGGAGATGCCGTAAACAACGGAACCGTCTCGAGGCCATCGATCAGTTTATTCCCCAGTCTTTTGTTGATGAGTACCTTTACATTTTCTTCCCGGTCTCTAAAGTATTCCCTTAATTCCCGTGAATAGGTAGAGTGGTGACCCATCATGCTTTGGAAGCCGGGGTCAAGTACCCAAACTGTTGGCTGTTCAGCTGCTTTCGGTGATTTATCTTCGGTGAATTCTTCCGGCCAGTTGTTGGTCTTCGCAATAAAATCCGGGTACCGGGCTTTCAACAGGTTCAAAGAGCGCGTCTGTTTTTTCTCTTTATTTACATGATGGATGAATCCGCGTACATATTTATGATTTAACCGGGATTCCGGAATAAAAATCTGCTTTTCCTGATCAGGATCTATACTCTGTAATTTATAGGTGAGTTCTTTTCCGCCGTGCCCGAACAGGATATAATCACCCCAGCCATTCACATTAAAGAATGATTCGGCTTTATAGAAGGCATTACCTTCCAGTATGGTCACGGCCGGACGCATATGATCGGCGATACAGTAATGCTTTGGATCTTCCTCTATATTATTTGAATAGTACACACCACGAGATGCCAGAATATCCATAGAACGGTGAACTCTTAAATGAGCATCAACAAAATCCTCATCCGGAATTCCATCATCATCTACAAACAACAGAAACTCCCCATTTGCGAACAGTGAACCGATATTTCGGGCAAGATACGCTCCTGAGTTTGCTTTAAGTTTTATCCAGGTATTTATGTAAGGACGCAACTGATCAAAGTCTTCATCATTTGCTCCGTTATTCACAAATACGATCTCTCCTTTTCCGCGGAGCTGTTCACTCAGTCTTTTCAGGTTCTCAACCGATTTCTTGTTGAACTTATTACTGATTATTACTGCTGAAACTTCGCTATCAGGTACAGATCCGGATAGGTCAACAGCACTGAGCCAGTAAGCATATAAGCTCTTTTTATGAGTCCATTTCTTTTTTTCGAGCGCTTCTTCCAGCTGAGGGATCAACTCCGGATTCTGCACCTTATAATAGGGCATACTCAAAAGTGCATGTACCTGAATATAGAATGCCAGATTATCGGTAGGTTCTTCCTGCATTCGTTCAAAGGTCTCTTCCACTACTTTTTCCAACATCTTTTCGTTGAAATCATACGCGGTGAACTCTTTCAAAAACTCTACCACACCCACCGCTTTCTGCGGAGTGAGGTGTTCTTCCCAAAACTCTGCACTAAACATTCGGTCAGGAACCTGATTACCAGACTCCGTTTCTCTGGCCTGTTCCACCAACTCCAGCCCCGACATCTCTTTTGGTTGAATGTCCGGTTCCGGAATAGTCTCTTCTAAAGAAATCAGATCAACGGCAACGGATTCCAGAAATGGCATCATATCCGGATTTCCGGACAGCCCCTTCAGGATCTTCTTTTCGTTGATGTTACTGAAATAGGTTGTTTCATCTTTCAATAGCACCCAGGCTTCAGCTATTCGTACTTTAAGCCAGTTCTTCAGATCACCACTATTCAATTTGGCTTCATCCTGAATGGCAAGCGGGAGCATAAACGGAAGGTTTACGATCATGGGTTGTTTATTCATCAGAGTATTTTCCAATACCGTTTTCATGATCTGAACAGACTGTCCCCGTTTTCCCAGAATATTCAATGTTCTGGCCAGGGTTAAAGCTACAGGCAATTGGTTCTGACCGTTATTGAACAGATCAATGAGGATCTGTGCAGCTTTCAGATACAGATTGGTACTTTCGGGGCGACGACTACGGATCATGTTTCCTTCCTGCATCTGGATGGAATCAGCTTCACATAACATATCCAATGCCTCAAGGTATGGTGCATTCACCTCTGTACGTAATTCTGCCTCCCATTGTGCCATAAAAGGCTCGGTCCATGGTAAGGACTTAAACCATTGTGCCCATACTCCTGTTTTCGGGTGTTCCTCTTTTAATTGCACCCCGTAAAGCCAACGTAATTCCTCTAATTCCTTTTTATGAACCGGACTGGCACCAATAATATTTCTCAGATACGGATCGGCTTCGCCATCCAGTTCAGTAAGTATATTTGCCCCGTTGATGTACTGATAAAAGGAATATCCGGCATTCATCAAAAGGGTTGAGATGTATAAGAACGAATTGGCATCACCTTTTGAGAAAACAACCAACGGCTGACAATTTTTTAACAGATCGGACGCGCCTTTAAGCACCTTATACTCCGTTCCGTTTACATCTACTTTTAATACATCAATTGATGGTTCTCCCAACGCCTTCCACCATTCATCCAGGGTAATGGATTCGACCTCTTCCCCTTCTTCCGCCCCCGTACTTCCATATTCGGGACTTTCAGCTTCTGATAATCTGGTGTTCTCTTTCTTATCAGATAAGGCCTGTGCTATGATCTGCAGGTGCTCGAATTCGTTATGATCCTTCCCTCTTTCTAAAAACTCCCTCACTTGCGATGCGGGTTCAAACGCATACACGGTTCCTTTCTCGGTAACCTGAGCGGCCATAGGCAGGGCATACATACCGTAACCGGCACCGGCATCGATCACTTTCATTCCCGGTTTCAGATAATCTTTCAGAAACTCTACTTCTGCATCGATCCATTCGTTCTTTTCTTTCATTACATAAGAACTCAGTACCTTATTATCATTGGGTAGACATACAGCGATCCCGTCTCTGGTGTAAGCTTTTAAGATGGGATCCGAATTCTTATCAGTTTTACCCGATATCTGTTCTCTCCTTAGGTATCTGTTTTTAACCTGCGATTTTGCTTTCTTCGGTTTTACCACTTCGGGAACCAGACGCTCGATCTCCTCCTGATTCAACGTCTCCACAGAGATATGCTCTTTCCATTCCGGTTTTCCTTCTTCCTGACCTTTCACCCAAAGTTGCCACATCTTTCTGAATGCTACACTTAAATGCGCACCGTAGCGGCGTCCGTCACATAAGGGGGAGTTCTCTACCTGACTTCTTAATTTCCCGCGGATTTGTGTTAACTCATCCGGATCACTTGCCAGCGATACTACTTTTTTCACATAGGCATCCCAGCTGTCGACCACAAAATCTTCCATTCCGGCATTCATGATGTGAGTGACCGCATGGCGACCTGCAAAGGTAGGTCCGGGATAAGTAACTACCGGAACGCCCATGTATAATGCCTCGCAGGTAGTTAATCCACCGGAATACGGCCAGGGATCCAACGCGATATCCACCCGGTTGTACGTTGCCATTAACTGATCGTGCATGGATTCCGCTTCAAATATTAATCGCTCTCCCCCGATACCTAATTCCTGCATTTGCTCTTTTATGGATTCTCGGAATGCAGAAGTTCCGTACTGTTTACTCTTCAAAAAGAGCTTACTTTCAGGTAATTGATGCATGATCCGCGCCCATTGCTTTAGCAGCACCGGGTTTATCTTAGACGGATTGTTGAAGCAGCCCAGAGTAACATATCCGTTCTTTTGCATGGGTAATTCTGCCACATCCGGGGCATAATCAGGAGCCAGATAACAGATATAATCATCCGGTAGACGGACCAGCTTCTCTGTATAAAATTCTTCCTCTCCAGCCGGAGTTTCATGCCAGTCACTCAATAGATAATCAATGGACTCAATTCCGGTGGTATTGAATAATCCACCCACCCATTTTACGATGATCGGGGCCGGCTCCATGGTAACCATTCGCAGGCGGTTATCTGCTGCATGCCCGGAAAGCTCAACCAGTATATCGATCTCATCATCCCGGATTATTGAAGCCGTGATACTGTCTTTATATCCGATCACTGACCGCCATACATCAGCTCTTTCACTAATTCTCTTGGTTACCGAATCCACCACGTTATTGGTAGTATAGCAATACACTTCAAACTGATCGGCTGGTAAATTCTCCAGTGCTTTTGTGACCATCCAGCCTACTGGGTGCCGTTTAAATCCACCTGAAATGAATCCAACTCTCAATCTTCGGTCTGGATCTTTATCGGCCGGAACCGGACGTTTACCTTGTTGCTTATAAGAAAAAGTCTCGTCCCACCGCTTATGCGCTTCAAAGATCTCTTCTTTAGTTCTGTTTGGGTTGTAATGGATACCCATTAAATAATTAGACAGAGCTTCGATCTGACCGGGTTCCGAATCCAGCGCTTTCAGATAGTTATATTCAGACTCATCAAACCGACCGGTTTCCTGCAGGCACAAAGCATAATTAACCCGAATGGCAGCGTTTGCCGGGTTTTTTTTGAGGATGTTTTCATAGATCTCGATCGCGGCATCATAATCTCCCTGTGCTTTATTCAGATCAGCCAGCCCGACATGGGCCATCAGCATATTTTCGTTGCGCCGCAGCAACTCTTCGTAATCCTCCCGGGATTCTTCAAATTTTCTCAGCTTCATATACAACTGACCACGCATTCCAATGGCTTCATCATTATCCGGATTCAATTTGATCGTGATATCCAGTAACTCGATCGCTTTCCCCAGATCGCCCTGATCCGCATATATTCCTGCAATTTTAAATGCTACTGCCGCACTTTTCGGATCCAGTGTATTCGCCTTTCGGTAACAGATAAGAGCTTCATCTAATTTAGCCTGTGCCCGGTAAATTGTACCCAGATGTAACCAGCCTTCAAAGAAATCAACTTTTTTGGCGACTGCGATCTTAGCATTCTCGATCGCATTTTCCCACTCACCGAGATTATATTCACAAATTGAAATGGAGTGATACGTAACCGGTTCAGACGAGCCTTTTTTAATTGATTTCTGCAGATACCGGATCGCAACATGATAATTTCCCTTCATCATTTCGGCTACGCCAAGAAAATGATAGACCAGCCACGAAACTTTATTTCTTTTCAAAAGAGGCTTTAACGTTTTGATGGCTTTATCAGGATCCGGCTGCTTTTGATCCAGTAATGATTGGGCTCGGGCTATTTCGATATTCAAAACTCTGTACGATTACGTTCCGGTTTTTGCTTTCTGCCTTCTATTCTCAAAAACAATGCCACCGAAAATTCAATACTCATGCACAACGCTCAGGCGCTCCCCATTTCCTGAAAAACCACTAATACAGCGAAATAACCCACTTAAACTCTCTCTTTCAATGATTTAAGACCGGTTTTGAGCAGGAGGAACAAAATTTCCGCCAAAGAAGAATTTTCCGCCCTGTATGGAAAAAATTGTAATCATGTATTCCAGCATCCCCTTGACCGGGCAGAAATGAACCGCTGTTGTATTTGGCACTGAACTTGTACCTGATCTTACACACCGAAAGGTGCGAACCGAAAACATTAGAAGATTTTTATGTAATGCAATTCTCCTTAAGTAACTGCTTAAGGTCGCCGATAAGCGATGTAGAATTGGTAAAATATGTTCTCATAAATCGATATGACAATGCAAAATCCACAACTTGTTTATCAGCAACAATCCGTAATGGATGCTTCTCCGTTGAAGCTCGTAGTAAAAATGTACGACCTCGTGATCCAGGCATCTTACCGCGAAGATGACAAGAAACTGAGGGAATTGTTATCGGCATTAATTCAGGGGCTTAATTTCGATTATGAACCTGCCGGTCAATTATTTGAGATCTATCGTTATTGCCAGGATCTGTCCCGCAAAAAACGATTCAACGAGATCCGCGAGATCCTTGAACCGCTGCGCGACACCTGGGACGAAGTTGCCAATAACCGACAAACCGCAAAGATCGCTTAATTAAATAGGATTGCCTTTTAACCAAAAGGAATAATATGGCCACCATATCCAGTCTTATGAGTCAGACAAGTTCATACGAAACCTTCGTATCGCAACTTGTCGAGATCGAAAGTCAGAAGAAGTATCAACTTCAGGTCTCACTTTCCGATCGTAAAGAAGAGCGTACAGCCCTCGGAGCTGTAAGCAAGGCTATCTCTGCGTTCGAGAGTAAAATTGAAGAGCTGGCAAGTCCAACCAATAACGCTCTTGAGCCCTTCACTACGACATCAAGTAACGAATCAGCAGTTAAGATCAATTCTGCATCCGGACTGGATCGCCCGGCCGAATACAAAATTGATGTTACCCGAACTGCAAGTTACGACACCAAATTATCGCAGGTGATGACCGGAGCAGATTCCGATCTGGCCGCATTTAGTGATGGAGAGGTTACGATCACCGTTGGTGACCAAACAGAAACCATCAGCATTGCCACAACTAAAGATGACGGAAGTGGCGGCACCATCGACATGACCAATGAGGAGATCATGCAGGCTTTTGCCGACGAAGTTAACTCCCTGTTTGATGGTGAAGTAAGCGCGAGCCTGTTCAACACCAACGATAGTGAAATACAGTTATCCCTTCGTAGTCTTACAACCGGATATGATAACCGAATTCAGATAAGTGGTGCAACCGGTGCTCTGGCTGAGATTACTGATAACGTAAGCAGCTTAACCGCAGAGAGTGAACTCAATGCGTTGTTTACTGTTGATGGTGTGACCTTCGAACGCAGCGAAAATACGGTAACCGATGCAATTGATGGCTTATCGTTCACTCTGTTGAAAGAAACCACCGAGCAAGAAAGCATGACGGTAGAAAGAGACATTACTACCGCAAAGGGCAACATCACGGATTTTATTAACTCGTTCAATGAGGTAAATGAAACCATCAGAGAACGAACCTTCATCAATCCTGATACCGGAAATAAAGGCCCGTTACAGGGAATGCGGTCCATTCGGAATCTATCGCTCAGCCTGAGGCAAACAGCCTTACTAGCCAGAGAAGGGACCGTAGATGGTGACCTGGGCAAATTATCCGACATCGGCATCACCTTCGAAAATGACGGTACTATGAAGATCGAGGATTCTGATCTTCTCGAAGAGGCGTTGAATGATCGTCCGGATGAAGTATATGCCTTGTTTTCGGATGAAACATCTCCAATCCAGTTAATGAAGGCTCAGGCCGAATCTTACACGGAAGCGGATGGCATCTTAGCAGCCTTGGAAGAAGGTGTAGATCTTTCCATCGATCGCTTAGATAAGCGGATCGAAAAGGAAGAAAAATATTTAAGTGAATATGAAGAAAAACAGCGATTGATCTTCAATCAGCTGGATCTGTTATTAGAAGAAGGACAGGCGCAATTTGATCAGGTTGTAAACAGTCTGTATAGTTACTCGTATTAATTATGAATGAAATAATCGACAACTTAACCCAATTAAACACCATCAGTCAGGGAATTATCACCGAACTGGATTCGGAAGAACCTTCGCTGGATTGGATACAAACGGAATTGCGCCGTCGCGAAGAATATGTGAATGACATTCAGGTGATCACCTCCAATAATGAGATCATCACCCTGAAAGTTCAGGAACAGGAAAGCCTGCGGCTGGGCTTTGAAAAATTTGTTGAGCTAAATAGAAAAATTCAGGCTACATTAAAGGCCAAACTAGAGAAACAAAGAGAGAAGCTGGAAACAGCTGCCACTCAACGAAAAGCCGTTAAAGGATATAAAATTTCAAACAGCTACAAATTTTCGTAATTTTGAGCTGCCTCAATAATCGTGTGACGTCATGGATATAAGTAAACTTCAAAACAACATAAACACTCAGGTTAACACTACTAATAAAAGTGCTCCTGATCAGATTCAGGATGCCGCTGCTGTTAACAAAACTCAGCAAACCAAGGCAACTGAATATGATAAAGTAACCCTGAATAGTGCCCGACAAAGTGAGAAGCAGTTTGCCAAAACAGAATTGGATAAACTGAACAAAGCTTCGTTCAATAAACTTCAGGATTATAAATCGAAACTGAATGCGTACGAAGCAGCTAAAGAACAGTCTCCGGAAGCTGCTGCAAACACCGAAATTGGGCAAATGCTCAATAACCCTGATGTCTGGGCAAAGATGGCAGAGAAAATTGCTGAATAAGCTTTCTATCTGTTAACCATTCCCTTATAATAAGTACTCAAGAGAGAGAGCAAAACGCTCTCTTTTTTTGTATATACCTGAGTCGGTATTTAAACAGCTCAATTATTAAGCTCAGATCCTAAAATTCAGTTTATAAGTTTCTATGGAGCCTACCATACTTGTTATTGATGACGATGAATTGCTGCTTGGTTTCCTGCAGGAGATCCTTACCAAAGAAGGATATAAAGTACATGCTTTTAATTCTCCCGTAGACGGCACTGAATTTTTAAAAAAATCTGCAGTGGATCTGGTGATCTCAGATGTTAAAATGAATGAGATGACCGGTGACGAAGTTCTTGCTTTCACTAAAGAACACCGCCCGGAAACCGGCGTGATCCTGATCACAGGTTTTGGAAATATCAACCATGCGGTCAGAGCCTTGCATAAGGGTGCCTTTGATTACATCACTAAACCATTCAAAGCCAAAGAGATCTTATTCAGAGTCGGTAGATTCTTTGATGAAGATGTGGAAGATATGCCTGCGAGAAAACCGGCATCTGGTAAACCCACTTCAAAAGAACCGGTTAAAGAAGATGCCGTAAGCCCGACCACGAAAGAATCCGTTCCGGTTAATGCGTTTATCGGGCAGGATCCCCAGATACAACGCCTGATGAAGATCCTCCCGCAGATCGCAAAAAATATGGCTCCGGTCCTAATTCAGGGGGAAAGCGGAACCGGTAAGGAAGTGTTTGCCAATCAGGTTCATGAGCATAGCAACCGAGCCAATGCAGAATACGTAAAAATAAACTGTGCGAACCTCCCCTCCGAACTGGTAGAAAGCACGTTATTCGGGCATGTTAAAGGAGCGTTCACCGGAGCGGTATCGGATCGAAAAGGGGCTTTTGATGCCGCTCAGGGCGGTACTTTATTATTGGATGAGATCACCGAGATCGATATCAATGTGCAGGCAAAACTCCTGCGTGTTTTACAGGAAAATGAATTTTACCGGGTGGGCAGCCAAAAACCCATCAAAGCGGATGTGCGGATCGTAGCAACATCTAACCGGAATATTGCAGAAGCGATCGGGGATAAGATGTTCCGGGAAGATCTTTACTACCGCCTGAATGTGTTTCCCATTGAGGTCCCCCCTCTTCGACAGCGCAAGTCGGATATTCCATTATTGGCTCAGCATTTTGTAAATATGTATTCCGAGCGATACGGAATTGAGCCTAAAGAACTTTCTGATGAAATGCTCGATTTCCTGATGAATCAGGAATGGCGTGGTAATGTTCGGGAACTCAATAATAAGATCCATCGCGGGGTTATTCTTGCTCAGGACAGTGAGGAGATCAAACCTGAACACATCGATAATAACCTGTTCTCGAGTGTGGATGACAACCTGAATAAAGAGTTGAACGGTGGTGGAATGGCCGAGCAGGATCTGCCACTAATGCCGATCGAAGAAATGGAATTACAGCTGATACAAAAAGCCCTGGAACATACCCAGGGCAATCAGAAAAAAGCGGCGAAATTGCTTGGTATCTCCGACCGAACGATCCGTAATAAACTTAAAAATCTGGACGAAGATTAATCAGGCCTCTGCGTTCAGGCTACCTTTGTAGCCAGATCACGTGCCTGTTCAATACGATTGGTTTTCAGAAGTGTAACGATCAGCCTGCGACGGTATTCGTCATTTTCGGGATGCGCCACATATAATCTCGAGTATACACTGTGAACCAGGTCGTACCATTTATTCTTCATAAACATATCCATGTAATCGTTGAGTTCGGCGTTATCACTCTCACTCAATGTTTTTGGAACCGGATCTCCGAAGAGTTTATGGAAGTACAACACCGACTTATCATGGTCGGCCATCTCTATGGAAAGTACCAACAGCTGTTTGATGGTATCTTCACTCACTAATCCACCCTTCATCTCATAGATCTCTTCCAGATAATCAAAGGCTTGCTCCAGATTACCATTTTTGGATGCCAGATCGGCGAGATTCATGATAGTTACTTCGCGACTGATCGCTACTTCGAAGTTCGCTTTCGAGAATAAATAGATATTCTCATAGAATTGTACTTCGTAATACTTTCTCAGGGCTTCGTAAGCTTTCTTCCAATGCTTATTTAACTGATGGATCCTGAACTGAATGAGATAGGGAATATTCTGCACCGGTTCCGATTCCAGTGATTTATCTGCCAGAACCAACGCCTGTTCCCATTTATATTGTTCTGTTAAACTACTGGCCAGTCCATTCACTGCCGCCAAACGATCGAAGGGTAACAGCTTTTTTGTTTTAGGTAATTGCCGGTACTGAGCAGCAGAGTGTACATATTTTCGATCTTTAAGATAACGGTCTCCGGTTACCAGATACACCTGTGGCGAATAATTAAACACACTCATTTCATCATCGGTATCGAGTACTTCATACGGATGTACTTTACTCTCAATAAATACCGGATTCATTGCAACTGAAATCTCATTTTGTGTGATATAACGGGTACAATCGGGTAATTCCTTTCCATCAAAAAGTGCTTCCACTCCGGTCGTAGCCGGCACGCATCTCATTTGGTAGAACTGGTATAATTTCTCATCCCGGGTGAATTGGATAAGCGCCGGAGCCCAAAGTTTATCTGCTAATTCACTCTCTGAAGGCAAATGTCCGATATCGATCCGTTCATCTCCGTTCAGGAACAACATCCAGTTCAATTCAGCAGCATTCAGTAACTCATTCCAACGTTGGGTTCTCGATTGATCGGCATGGGTTCTTACCCAGTTTATCGCTGAGTCTATATGGTCAGGACGACTTGCTTCGGATGCTATGGTCACCTTACCGAATACGGAGGCATATCGGTTAACCATTTCCTTATCCAGTTGGCTTAGCTCTGATAGATCTATCACCAGTTCCAGCCATGAAACGTCCTTCTTCTCTTGGTTTGTATTCATTTTTTCATTCTTATTCATTGTTATTTCCCACTTTACTGATGGTTGCTTTCCGGACTATCAGATGTAATCAAGCAGTGTATTTTTAAACATGGTGGAATGCACCGCCATGGCAGATTCGTAGGCTACCTGAGTTCGCTGTAAGTCGGAAAAGGCTTGTGCGAAATCTGTATCTACCAGACTGCTAATATCACTTCTTTGGGTAATCCTGAAAGATTCGTAGCGCTCGTACATAAATTCCATGTTGTTGATGTTGTTACCCAGGCGGGCAGTCACATCTGTAACATGTTCGATCAAAGCGTCGGCATTTTCGAGCTGAGCATTTACCGCGCTGGTATCATTACTTAGAAGGGCCTGTTCTATATCTTCTAATACCACAAACAGATCCCCAACCGGGGTATCGGTTATTTCGGTACCGGCGACGGTCATTTCAACCCGTACAGCATCGCCTACCAACACGGTTGGAGCTGTGTCATTACTGTTATTGGCAACTCCGCCGGGTGCAGTAGTATCTTTTACGAATGGCTTTTCGGAGCTATTTGTACCGGCAAACAGATAACGATCTCCATAACTCAGATTCAGCGTGTTGATCAAACCGTCGCGCATGGCAGCTACTTCCTGAGCCATATTTTTCATCACGCTTTCACCAGCCGAACTGGTAGAACCCTGAACAACAATACCTTTAAGATCTATCAAACGGTCAATGGTCTCATCCAGTGATTCCTGCGCCAACCGGGCCTGTCGTAACCCGCTGTCGATATTACTCTGATATTGCTCTTCCTTTCGGATATTCTCTTCCAGGATCCTGCTGCGCTGAAAATTGATCGGATTCTGTGAAGCTACCCGTACCGATTTTCCACTGGAAAGATCAGATTGAATTTCTCCCATCTGTGCCCGATTGCTACTCACATCGCGCATGAAGTTGCTGAACAATATTTGTTGGGTAACTCGCATAATTTTTTTGGTTAGACTATAGTGATTAACGTATCGTACATATCCTGGGCAGCCTGCATGATCTTAGCAGCTCCCTGGTACGCATTCTGATATTGGATCATGAGACTGAGCTCCTCATCGATATTTACCCCTGCTTCCCGCTCCTGTTGATTCTGGAGCATCTGGATCTCTGAGTCCCGGGCTTCGATCCGGTTATTTAAACCACTGAGAAGTGTCCCCGGAGTGCTTATGATATCAACAGCATAGTCGACAAGCTTTCTGCCATCTATCAGTTCATCATTTCTGAGTTCAGCGATTCGAGCCGCGATCTCTCCGTTTCCGGCTTCTCCGGCAGTATCCGAAGAGGCGATATGTCTTGGATTTTCCAGCAATACCGAATTTACACGGATCGTATCAGCATCGGAGTAAGCGGGGTCAAAGAACGGACGGGTTGCCGAATCATCTAAACCAAAACCGGCAGCATGTACCGCATTGATCTCACTAACGATCGTTCCGGCAAGATCATCAAGCCGGCCAAGAATATCAGGAATACCTTGCTGGTACATCTCTATCTGAGCTCCTAATTCACCACCGGTAATGTCTATCAGCTTGCCGCTTTCCAGACGGATATTGAATCCTTTGGTGGACTCATCGATCTCCGTCTTCAGGGTAAACGCTTTATCTACGTCCAGCACTTTTATGCCATTCACGCTTAACTCAAGTGCACCGTTTCCGGCATCCTGACTATCAAAGTTGATCAATTCACTGAGTTCCTGAAGCTTTCTCACCCTTTGATCCAAACTGGCATTATCAGGATCTCCGGCCCCCTGAGCCTGAGCCACCGCCTGATTCAGGGTATGAATTTCCTGTAGCAGATCATTCACTTCTCCCAGATTCTGTGTGGCATATTCCCGCGTTAGTTCGCTGGTACGTTTCAGATTACTGCTAATATCTGCGAACTTTGCCGTTAATTGCTGAGCCTCACTTAATACCGTATTTCGTACGCTGATATCCTGAGGATCGGTACCGAGGTCTGAGAAAGCATCCAACAGATTACTAATGCTCATATCTATATCGAAGCCGGAATCTGAGACCATGCTGGCTTCCATCTGTTCATAGACGGCTGCTTTACTCTGCATGTAGCTCATATCCTGCCTTTTCTCGTTCAGCAGTTCATCGTTCATGGCATTTCGCATCCGGGTAACTGTGGTAATATTTACCCCAAGCCCGGTACTATAGCCCGACATCTGCATTCCAACGGGAGTTTTATCCACCCGTTGACGGGTATAACCGGCAGTATCCGCATTTATAATATTGTTGGACGTAACCGCCAGCGATCGTTCAGCACTCTTTAAACCACTTTTCGATATTTCGAGTAGCGATCTCATGTTCAGGCCTCCTGATTAACAGCAACCCCTGGCATCACAGCTGATCGGTTTCCGTTGGCACTATAATGAGTGTTCTTCTCATTATGAGCGGTGTAGATATTGCGCATCATGCGGGCATTGCGATTCAGGGCAAATTCCAGTAGTTCCATGATCTGCTGATGCTTTTCCTGCAAAGTGATCAGATTTTGATTCAGAACAGTTTGCCAGGCATCGATCAGTTTTGCCGATTTTGGAAACAATTTCTTTAGCGTGGCCAGTTTTACCTTTTCTTCTCTACCGGCGGTAGATCCCAGCACTTTGGTTAACTCCTCGATAAATTCTCTCTCGTGCTCACTGTATCGGATTGAAAGAGACGCATGCAGATCAGACAGTTCTTCTATCTTTTTAGGATCTGCGATGATGATCGCGTCAATTTGCATTTCCATTAAATGAATCATTTGCTGAGAACTGCGATGTAAGATTTCTACCTTATCCGCGATGTTGCTAATTTCAGCCGGTGTATTCGTGGTATGATCCGTTGACATAATTATTCGGTTTAATGATTTATTTTTAAGGCTTTGTTGGTTGATTCCAATACCTGGTTACCAGATCAGCCATCCCCAGTTTGCGTTGTTCAGCCAGTTCCTGCGACAATGCATCGTTTATGAATTCGCGATACATATTTGCCGAGTTGCCGTAAACACCGCTGCTGCTCTCCATCTTAAAGGTGTTTTTAGTCATCTCCTTGACCAGATGTCGTGCAAAAATCTCCTCGAAATCGGTTGCTGCCTTGTCCCTCTCCAACATTTGTTTTCGGGCTTCGCTAACCTCATTTCTTGCTAATGCCAGGGTTGAGTCGATCTTCATGGTTTCGGTTTCCTGTGTTTGAAAATTCTTTGGTGGTCGGGCTTACATCACTATTAATTCTCCGCGCATGGCTCCTGCTCTGTTCAGAGCCTGAAAGATGGCGATGATATCTCTGGGACTTAACCCCAGCGTGTTTAATGATGCTGCCAGTTGCTGAACCGTGGTTTCCGGTTCCAATACAATGGTTTGTGCGGCCTGTTCGCTTATTCCGGCTTCAGGCACATTTAATACGGTGGTTTCTCCGCCACTTAAAGCCGGCGGTTGGCTCACATAGGGAGTTACCTGAGTACGAACCTGAATATTCCCGTGGGAGATCATCACATTGTCTATGATCACATTGCCCCCGGCCACAATGGTTCCGGTGCGTTCGTTGATCACTACCCGGGCAATGGTTTCCACATCAATTTCCTGATCCAGAATAATGCTGGTAAAGATGTTCATGGCACCCTGATCCTGAAAGGCATCCGGCCAGTCAACTTTTACCAGGCCCGGGTGGTACATCATGGCGATCTCTTCGTCGAACGTTTCGTTGATCTTTTCCACGATGCTTCGTGCATTGGCAAAATTAGGATCGCGCAATACCAGACCTAAGGGTTCGTCGGTGGATAAGGTATACTCACGGTTTCGTTCTACAATAGCTCCGCCCGGGATATTTGCGGTCAACGTCTGATTTCTGCTGATACGTGCACCAGAGATCTCGGCGGTAAATCCCCCCACAACCAATGCCCCCTGAGCTTTGGCATAAACATCTTCGTTATCAGGATCAAAAAGAGGAGTCTGCAGTAGTACACCACCCTGGAGACTACTTGCATCCCCCAATGAAGAAACAGTTATATCTACTTTACTGCCCGGGGCATGGTATGGGCTGATGGTTGCTGTTACCATAACGGCAGCAACGTTCCGGGTTCGCAGTTTTTCCGGGTCTACAGTTATGCCGAAGTTTTCAAGCATATTCGCTATAGACTGTACGGTAAATACGGCCCCTCTGCTACTCATGGATCGGTCACCAGTTCGGTCCAGACCAGTGACCAATCCGTATCCGATCAGTTCCATAGGCTGTGCGTTCTGGATCTCTACTAGATCGGAGAGACGTGACTGTGCCTGAATGTTTTCTCCAAAACATAGCATAACAAGCATCGAAGTCACAATTCCGGTTACTAAAAAGCTGGTTCTGTAGGTTGTACTGGTGTTCATTATCTTGCCTAATTGTTGTTCAAACCTTTAAGGATGGCAGCGGCTGTTAGTCCGGCAGATACAGCGCCGAACATTACTTTCTTAAGAAAGCCGTTGTCTTTTTTCTTGTCTTTGATTCCACCCTTTTTCATGTAACTGATATTGGCATTCGCGATGAGGTAGCTCATCACCATATTGTTCCCGTCAATATCATTTTGGCGAACAGTTCCGGTGATCTTCATTTCATGTACTTCGCCATTTACTTCGGTAAGGCGCGAGCCCTTCACGATCAGATCTCCGGTGGGGGTTACTTCAATGATCTGCACACTTAAAAAGCCTTCCAGCAATTGTCGTTGTGTAGAGCTGTTCTTTTGATCGGAACCAAAATTAACATTCGCCCCGGAACCGAATACCGGCTCGAACGGCAGGAAATTCCCTGATATGGAACCTTCAGCCTGTCCGTCGGCACTGGTTTGTAATTTAGAATCGGATGAGGAACTACCGGTCGTACTTTCTTTTAGGATCACGGTTATGATGTCGCCAACTTTCTTGGCTTTCACATCGCTGTATAAGGAGTTCTGAGCAAAAGCCACCTGCCCTAGCATCGACAAGACGGCCAACAGAGTAAATGCTCGTTTTTTACTTATAGTGTTTTTATCCATTGAATTACTCCCGGGTTAGTTACCTCACCCAGATATTTTTTACGTGTTTCTTTGCAATACACCACAACTTGTTCGTGGGCACTGGCATCCTGCCGTGCTTCGCAGGTTACAGAGATCTCAATACCGTATTCGGTAAATACGATCTGAACTTCGTCGCCGGCTTCGACCAACAGGGTTTCTGAAATATCATCTTCCGCTATCGGGTCGCCGGCATTCTTCGTTCTTCTCAATACCTTCCCAATCAGCAGTTCAGGCGTTTGTACCCATTTATCACGCCCCAGCTGAATGGGAATCCATCTCATCTCCACATCGTCCTTATCTATCCGAGAACCGCTTACCATCCGCATTACCGGCACGGGAAGCTGTTGCTCAGCCTCTATCTTCATCTGTATCTGTGTTTTTCTGGTACGATGTGCACTCACATACACCACTTCGAAATTGGTGTAGGTTTCAATGTTGCCGGTCAATTCAACCGATCTGATCTGAGATGCTGTTACTTTCAGTAAACTTGCCGGGATCCATCTCGGCTCCATTTCAAAGCGATATAATTCCTGGTCGAACCGGGATTCAACTTCCTGAGCAGCCATTTGAGCGATGACTTCACGTGTGTCAAGAGAGGTGGAGGCTGTTTCTCCGGTAAGACCTGGAATTGAGCTAAAAAATAATATGAGCGTTAACAGAGTCACGGTTCTGTGTAATTATCGTTTGATGGAGTTAGTGGTCGACATCATATCTTCGGCAGTCTGTACCATCTTAGAATTGGTCTCATAGGCCCGCTGCGCTTCGATCAGTCGCACCATTTCGGTTACAATATCTACGTTCGATTGTTCGAGATAGCCCTGGCGAACCACTCCGAATCCTTCCGAACCCGGTGAGCCGTAGAATGGCATTCCAGATGATTCGGTGGAGGCGTATAAATTATCTCCCAGCGCTTCAAGTCCACCAGCGTTGGCAAATTTTGCCAGTTCGATCTGTCCTAGTTCTACCGTGGTATTATTATCTGCCATTAGTGCACTCACGTATCCTTCCTGGCTTATTTCGATAGCAACTGCATCGGTTGGGATCTCAATATTTGCTGCCAACGGTAAGCCGGAATTATTTACCAACACACCGGTAGAGTCCCGGCTGAAATTACCATCACGGGTATAGGCAGTAGTGCCATCGGGCATTTCTACCTGAAAAAATCCTGATCCGCTGATCGCCAGATCCAGTGCGTTACCGGTCTCAGCCACGGAGCCCTGCATAAAATTTCTGATGGTGGCTACCGCTCTTGAACCATGTCCGATCTGTAGTGCAGGTCCGTCGTTATTATTCTGGCTGGCATTACCGCCGTGTTTAGATGAGGCAATATTTTCGTAGAACAGATCCTGAAATGCGATGGTACTTCTTTTATATCCTGTGGTACCAACGTTAGCCAGGTTATTCGCAATGTTATCTACTGATCGTTGCTGGGCACTCATTCCGAGTGCGGCGGTACTTAATGCTCTGAACATGGGTTCTGTTTCTTAGTTTTTACTGTTTAAAATCTTCCTAATGTGGTGGTTACAGACGACAACATTTCGTCGGTGGTTTTCATGGCGCGTTGTTGCGATTCGAACATCTGGCTGCTTCGCATCATATCTACCATTTCATTCAATGGCTGTACATTTCCTTTCTCGAAGTAGCCTTGCATTACTGTTCCGGTCTCTTCATCGCTGAGCAGGTCTTCATTTTCTACCGTGAAGTAGGTATTTCCTTTTCTGGTGAGATCAGAAGGATCTTCAACTTTCATTACCTGGATCTTGTCGATCACTGAATCATTTACCCGTACCGTTCCGTCTTTGGCGATCTCGAGAGTGATTGCTCCACCGTGTTCGTCTTTTGTCTGAAGCAGTTCACTTAACTGAATGGGGCCCGCATCACCCTGAACCTGTGCCCCTGAACTATTCACCAGGTTACCATCAGCGCTGAGATGGAATCTTCCGTCGCGGGTTAAGAATCTTTCCCCATCCTCTTCTACCATAAAAAAGCCGTCGCCATTAATTGCCAGGTCGAATTGATTACCGGTAGGTTCCAGTATGCCTTGATCCAGATTAATGTGTTGCATTGGCACGCTTTTAGAAACTTCTTTTCCATTTATGGTTTCTTTAAGCAAGTTGTAGAACACCTTATTCCCTTTAAAACCGGGAGTATTTATGTTCGCCAGATTATCAGCTGTCACCTCTTGTGATCGGGACAGGACCTGCATGGCTTGCATTTGCATATGTATTCTATCTAGCATGACAACTTTTTTTAAGAAATCGACTTTTTTTGTTTAAGTATTTCAAAAAGGCGCGGATAACCGAATAGGGTTAGCTACGCACGCTTCCCTATAACCAAATTCTATGCCATCGGTCTGTCTCTGAATCGTTAATCACGATCCAAACTGCCCGTTTTATGCCTTTTTAGCTCTTTTAAGGCTGATTTTACATTTTCTCAACCCGGCAATTTTTATTCAAAAGCTCTTTGATCATGCGGAATGATGTGATTCCATCGGGTGAAATATTTTCCGCAGCACGGTAGCTTTTGTCCTTTCCCGGATCACCTGAATCCTCATACACGCGCTTTATCCCTTATATATAGTGTGGTATTGTTTTTGAGTAATGCCCGGTATGGCAGACCAAAATTCAGATCAGGAAAAAACCGAAGAACCCACGGCGCGTAAGCTGGAGAAAGCGCGTGAAGATGGGAATGTGAGTTTAAGTAAGGAGATCTCATCCGTGGCTCTGCTTATTGCTGCGATCATGACCGTTGTGGGAAGCAGTGGAAGAATATATGCCCGCCTTGAAGAGATCTTTGAATCCTTTTTCCAAAAAGCCGGTGGAGGTTTTGAAGATAAAGAAGAAGTGATCGGACATCTCAGGGAAGCTCTTTGGGGAGGATTGGAAGTGCTCATGCCGTTAATGATCGCTTTAATGGTAACTGTGCTTCTGGTGAATCTCAGCCAAACAAAAATGCTCTTCTCAATTAAAGCAATGGCTTTTAAAGGAAGCAAGATGAATCCCATCAACGGACTGAAAAAGATCTTTTCCGTTAAAGGTACTGTGGAACTGGCCAAAGGCCTGCTAAAACTCGCGATCGTTCTCTGGATCGGATATAAAGCTGTATACAAAGACATTACTCATTTTGTAACCTTTGTTATATCTCCGCTGGAATACAGTCTCACCCAGATGGGATCATTCATCCTGCTTTTCCTCATTAAAATAATCGGGGCTTTGTTATTCCTCTCGGTTGCCGATGCGGCCTTCCAGCGCTTTCAATGGAAAAAAGAATTAAAGATGACCAAGCAGGAGGTCAAAGACGAGTTCAAACAAATGGAAGGTGATCCTCATGTAAAAGGTCAGCGAAAACAATTTGGGATGAAATTACGCCGGCAACGCAGACTCGATCACTCTGTACTTGCCTCAGATGTTGTGGTTACCAACCCGGTTCACTTTGCTGTGGCATTACGGTACGATCCCGATAATGGCAACGCTCCGATCGTGATGGCCAAAGGTCAACGACTGCGGGCCGAGCGTATAAAAGAACTCGCCAACCACTATGGCATACCTATTGTAGTAAACATACCGGTTGCCCGTGCATTATTTGCCACTACCGAAGTGGATGAATACATCCCGGAAGAGCAATACAAGGCTGTAGCAGAGATATTAGCCTACGTTTACAAACTCAAACAAGATCTTAAAGTATAACCGTATGAACCTTGGCGGACTGAATAAAAAGAAATTAAAAGGAACATTTTTCCAGACTGATGTTCTTATTTCCTCCGGTGTCATTGGCATCTTGTTGATCATGATCCTGCCAATTCCATCCATTGCGATGGATTTCTTTCTGGCCTTAAATATCTCTCTTTCTCTTATAGTTCTGTTAGTAGCTTTCTATGCGCTTAAGCCTCTCGAATTTGCCGTATTCCCCGGGATGTTGCTTATTCTCACTTTATTCCGCCTTGCTTTGAACGTCGGCACTACCCGACTCATCCTTAGTAAAGGGTATGCGGGTTCCATCATCGAATCGTTTGGTAATTTTGTGGTTCAAGGGAATTTCGTGATCGGGATCATCATCTTCGCAGTTCTCATCATCATCAACTTTGTAGTAATAACCAAAGGTGCCACCAGGATAGCAGAAGTTGCCGCCCGATTTACACTGGATGCCATGCCCGGTAAGCAGATGTCTATCGATGCTGACCTCGCTGCCGGATTACTCACCGATCAGGAGGCCAAAAAGAAAAGGGAAGAAATTGCCCGCGAAGCTGATTTTTACGGAGCTATGGATGGTGCCAGTAAATTCGTTCGCGGTGATGTTATCGCAGGTTTACTTATCACCTTCATCAATATTATCGGGGGACTGGTGATCGGAACCCTTCAATTACGACTCCCTATCGCCGAGGCCGCTTCCAAGTACACGTTAATGACTATTGGTGATGGTCTCGTTTCTCAGATCCCTGCGCTGTTGATCTCAACCGCTTCAGGTATGATCGTTTCCCGTGCTGCAAGTGATGGAAACCTCAGTAAAGAACTTACCACCCAGTTGCTGGGAAATCCCAAAACCGTGGTGATCGGTGCTGCTTTTGTGTTTTTTATGGGATTAGTTCCGGGCTTACCACTTGTTCCCTTCTGGATGATCGGCGGTGGATTGTTATTCCTTGCGTTCACCACTTTTAAACAGGAAGAAGAAGATGAATTGCAGGAGATTCAGGCTGAACAAAGCAAACAGCTCACAGCCAAGAAGGAAGATCCGGTAGAGAATTACCTGTTAATGGATGCCCTTGAGTTGGAGATCGGTTACAGTTTAATACCGATGGTGGAATCTGATCAGGGAGGGGATCTGCTGGAACGCATGACCTCGCTACGAAAACAACTCGCTGCGGAACTGGGTATTATCATTCCTTCGATCCGGATCAGAGATAATGTACAACTTGATGCCAATCACTATACCATAAAACTCAGAGGTATCATTCAGGGTGAAGGCGAGTTATTACCGGGGTACCATCTGGTTTTACTGCCGGCAGATTTTAAACCCGATATTCAGGGAATTGAGACCAAAGACCCAACCTTTGGAATGGATGCCATTTGGGTGAGCGGAAAAAATAAATCCCAGGCGGAAAAATATGGCCTCTCTGTAATTGAAGCCGGAGCTGTGATCACCACTCATCTGATGGAAGTGCTGAAGAAGAATGCGCATAAACTCGTGGATCGACAGATGGTGAAAAAACTCATCGATAACATCAAAGAGCAGCATCCTGCACTGGTCGATGAATTGATGCCGGATGGTATGAAGATCGGGGAGATCCAGAAAGTGCTTAAACGATTATTACGTGAACGAATTCCCATCAAAGATCTGGTTACCATATTGGAAACACTGGCCGATTATTGCCAGCAGACGAAAAATACAGATGTGCTGAACGAGTATTGCCGGGCTTCTCTTTCTGAAACCATCACCCGACAGTTCTCTACCAACGATCATGAGATCGTCGTGGTTATGCTCGAATCAGCCCTCGAATCTCACCTTATCTCTCAGGCACAGCAGGGTACGCTTAACAGCAATACCTTAGGTCTTACCCCGGATAATGTGGAGAAGATCTACCAAAGTGCTTCCTCAGTGTTTAATGCAATGATCACACAAGGTTACGAACCTATCTTGCTAACCTCTCCGATATTGAGATTCACCCTGTTCGAATTTTTGGCACCGATTTTGCCAGATATAAATGTGTTGTCATACAACGACATCAGCCAGGACATTCAGTTCAAAACCTTCGACCGGTTACGAATTGAAACTCAGCAACGGGTAGAAAGTCCAAACGGCGATAATGCAGATGTGACAAATAACTCTGAAGAATTTGAATTGGCATGATACTGAAGAATATTTTTGGTAAAACCATCGAGGCCGCTAAGAAAAGCGCCAGTGCTATTTACGGGGAAGACTTTCTGGTACTGGATAGTGCTGAGGCTGCTAAAAAAGGCGATAAAGCCCGAATTACCATCTTTTCTGACCAGGAAAAGAATAAGGGAAAACAACAGCAACAACCCCGAAAACGAGCTTCAAACGGTGTAGAATTTAAACGTTCACTCGCATCAGCAGAAGCCAGTTCAGAACATGTGAGCCCTGTATTGAAATCTCTTCGTAAATATGCCGAAGAGCAGGAATTAAGTAATCCAAAGATCAATCAGGGGAAATATAGTTTTCAGGAATCTTATGCCGGAGAAAAAGAATACCGCCGGGATGAGGAAAGAACTCCTGCATCTCAGGAAAAACCTTCCATTAAAATGTATTCCCGTTCCGCCATCCGCCAACAACTAAAAGAAGAAGTTCGCCGCGAAGAACAACAAAAAAGAATGGTGATCCGCGACGATTTTATTGATAAAGAAACCAAAGAGGATTCGCCCTCTAAGATCGCAGCACTTCAAAAACAACTAGAGGAAATTGAACAGGAAGCAGAACAATTGGTAGATGCTCCAAAAGCAGATCCTTTCACAAAAATTGTAGAGAATAACGCTGAGGAAGAAGTGTTGCCTTCCATTACCAGCGAAGAAGAAAATAAAGTAGAAGGCTCACAGTCAGTAAACAATGAAACTACGGTTGAACCTAAGGCGACCGAAACTCCTGCACCGTCGAAAGGATTTATTCGTCATTTTAATGATTCAAGATTTAAAGATGTAACCGCAGAACCAACGGTTATCGTGCAAACTGCACCTTCTCAACGCAGCGACCAGCGGGAGATCAAAGCATTACATAAACGATTTGATAAGATCGAATCCCTGCTCGATTCCGCCATGATCTCTGCTAATCTGGATTACGCGTCTCATCCGGCTTTCCAGCAATTGGTGAAGACCGGGATCAACACCAGCGTAATTGCCGGTTGGTTCAGCGAGATCATTCAGAAAGGAATTGATCCCTACCAGCAACCGGATCAGTTCATGGCCAAACTGGCGGCCATCATCCGTGGCTCGCTGGGAAAAACTCAGGATTCTGATCCTAAGAAGAACTTATTATTTGTCGGTCCGGCAGGTGCCGGAAAAACCACTACGATCATCAAACTGATAGAAAGTGGTGACCATTTAGCCGATAAAAGTATAGCGGTAATTTCTATCCGTCCGGATAAAGCAAAACAACCATTCTATTATTCCATACTGGAACCATTTTGCAACGATCACGACATCCCCTTCTTTGACTTACAGGTTGGGGAAGATATCTCTGCTTTATCTGAACAACTCGATAGCTACGACCATGTACTTATCGACACACCATCGCTGAACACAGAGCAGCAACAATCGTTCAGGGAATACTGGAAGATCCGACAGTGGTTAACCGCATTCACCGATATGGAAGTACACTATGTGGTTAATGCGGCATTGAACCGATTCTATTTTAAGAACTCGAATGCTGCCCATCACCCGTTGCAACCAGATTTTGTGGCCATCACTCATCTCGATGAAGTATCGCAATGGGGCCCTGTGATCCCGTTCATGCAGCAGATGGGATGTAACGCCCGCTATCTCGGCACCGGAAATTCAACCCAAAACGGCCTTAAAGCCTTCGATCCTCAATGGTTCGCCCGTAAGGTATTACAAGAAAGTTAGAAATCGTCATGAAGAAAAATCATTTACATCAACCCTTTGTGTTAGCCGTTATCAGCGGTAAAGGCGGCGTAGGAAAAAGTATGACCGCTGTGAACCTGGCTTCATCCTTAAATCATGCCGGTTACCGGGCAGCTATTCTGGATGCTGATATCGGGCTATCAAATTGTGCTACTCTTTTGAACGAACAGGTGACCTCTACGGTGGGACAATGGATCCATGGAGATTGTAGTCTGGACCATTTACCCCATCGTTTACCTGAATTCACTCTGGTAACAGCGGCTGATGACCCATCGCAGCAAAGCATTCAACCCGATGTTTTCATGGATGCGATGGATCAGGTAATGATGAAATTGAAAGAAGATCATGATTTTATCATCATTGATACTCCGGCCGGTGCAGGAGAAATGGCTTTATGGGCTTTGGACAGTGCCGATCTTGGAGCACTGCTGATTGTAGATGAACCCACAGCCATTTCCGATGTGTATCGTTTGTGTAAATACGTACTGAATATCGATCCGGCGTACCGTTTTGGAAGTATTGTAAACTTTGCCGACTCCGAAGGATCTGCCGACAGCACCTTCTCCCGGTTCAACACCATTTTGAATTACTTCTTACAACAAAAAACTGATTATCTGGGCTTTGTTCCGGTTAGCGAGAGTATTCGGGAATCAATTCAAAAGCAAAAAACGTTACGACAGCTGTCCGGTAAAGATCCGGTGATCGTTGAATTCGATTTTATCGCACAGAATGTGATCTCATTCGCAAATCAGGCGGTACAGGAACTAGTACCAGCTACTAACCATCAGAGAGGATAAACGTCATGTTATTTCGATTAATCACAGTAATTACGTTGATCATTTTCTTATTACTTATGATTTCTGGTGTTAACATCGATGTGGCATTATACCGAAGTATCCTTGTTTTTATGATACTATTCGGAGTTGTGTATTTGGCAATTTTTCTGCTTAATATCCTTAAGGATAATAATGACCAAGACCACATGGGTGTTCCGGGCGATCACCATACAGACCATAGCAACGAATTATGATGGAAGACAAATCACTACAGGAATTAGTAGACTTGTATTGCGCGAGTCCTGTTGAGAGTCTCCGGAATACGATCATAAGTAAGTCTATGCCGTTGATACGCAGTATCATAGGGAAGATCAACCGGCCGAATCAGCCTCTTTCTCAGATCGAAGATCTGGAGAGTGCAGCCATAACCGGTTTACTACAAGCCATGGATTCGTACGATTGCTCGCGCAACATTCAATTCAATACTTTTGCCTACTACCGGATTCGGGGCAGCATCATCGATTACTTGCGCAGTATCGATCAGTTACCGAGAAAACAACGCAAGAATTACGGAGAGATCCAGCAGGTTATAGACCGCAAATATCAGGAACTGGGACGTGAACCTTCGAGCGAAGAAATTTCAGAAGAACTTGGAATGACCGTTCAGGATTATCATAAACTGCTCTCAAATGTGCAGCAACGAAATGTACTTTCATTAGATAGTCCTGCTTACGAAGATAACGCGAGCTCGCATTACGATACTCAGGAAGATCCGAACAGTGAAACACCGGATACCAACCTCGAGAAAAAAGAGCGAACCGCTGCCATTATGAAAAAGATCGGGGAGTTGAAAGAACGTGACCGTCTCATCCTCATGCTTTATTTTTATGAAGACATGACCATGAGTGAAATTGCTCTTTTACTTGAACTTACCGAGGCCCGGATTTCTCAGATCGTTGGTAAATTGCTCATCAAATTACGTCACGATCTCACCAACGAGGAAGTTGAGTACGCTTCATAATGGAGAAAGCGACCGGATGTGGTCGTTTATTTGAAGTAATTAACTTATGTACCTGAGGGAACTACCGATAACGAAGTAGTTAAATCCCAATGTAATTCAGGTTCCTTGCCTTATGGACCTCATTTCCAAAATAGTGAGACTTAATAAGATCCCCGAGCTTCTCAAGCATAAGCAGGAAGAAGAGGAAGAGGCAAAGAACGACCGTCGCAGAAGAGATAACCCCAAACGCGACAAAGATGAGAACCGGGAAGCTGCACATTTTGAGATTGAAGACCGCGCCGTCATCAATTCAATCCCTCTGGAAGAACTAAAAGTAAAGGCAAAACCCGCAGAACCACCCCGTACTTCTGCAACCAAAAAGGAAGGGGTTGGAGATCGGATAGATCTTACGATCTGAACCTACTCTATCCGGTCGTATTGATTCCTTTCAGTGCAACCGCCTAACGAGAAAGCCACATCATCTTTTTTTTATTTATCTATTGCACTAGTGAAAAGCTTTTCTCACTTTAGGCGCTAGATCAGACAGTGTTGGAATTATCATTTTAGCTTACCTATGGAAGGGTTAATGAGCGCAAAGAAAACGGAATGCCCGTTCTATTAACGCTCTGAACAAAACCAAATAATGCGTGAAGAAAACTCGGTACTGAGCATTTGGTATCAGATGTTGGGTTTCTCGAATCGGTTTTAAACTCAGATCACCCTAAAACACTTGATCATCCGGTTACTTTCATTCCATGAAACTACTGAGGTCTGGATCAGATCCGTATTCGATACTCCTCTTCAACACCCATTATTTCCAGAATGATCAAATCATCAAAAAGCTAACCAACACAAAGGAGCGACTCATGTCTCTTAAAATTAAAACCACAATCTATTTGTGTCTGTTTCTCTTAGCAAGCACGGTAGGATATGCCCAAACTACCGTATATGACACCGTAAAAGTAGATTTTGGCTCAAGTTTGTCTGAAGGTACCTGGAATAATTTCATTGACGGTACCGGTGCAGGTGAACTAACCATGTTGAAAAATACGCGTGACTTATTTACCGGTATTGGAATCAATGTTTATGACCGGTTCAACGGTATTAATACAGGAGGAACAACCTCCCCGGATTCTGCCTTCGATTTTCCATCTACAGCAACCAGCGACAGTTACTTCGGTAATGTGGTGGCATTTGGCGGCAACACTGAGCCGACAGGTGCAATGCTGATCAGCGGATTGAATCCTGCCAAAACATATACCTTCGAAGTTTTTGCTTCTCGTTCAGCGAGTGATAATCGCGAGACCAAGTATAAATTTACAGGTGCAACGGTAGATTCAGCTTCACTTAACCCATCGAATAACACCGGAAACACCGTTACTGTTTCTTTGCAACCTACTGCCGAAGGGACCATCGATCTCACCGTATCACCGGGTGAGAATAACGACAACAGTTATAAATTCTATTATCTGGGTGCGCTCAAAATGATCTATGAGCAGGAAGCTGTTTTACCACCTGCCATCACACTGAACAGCCCAAATGGCGGAGAAGAATTAACCGGAGAAAGTGGTTACAGTATTACCTGGAGCCCGGTCAATCTAACTGATGATGTTGTTTTAAGTTACTCAACCAATAACGGATCTACATGGAATGAAATCGCTACAGTAAGTCAGACAGAAACCACCTATTCATGGACCGTACCGGATGTTAATTCAACTACCAGTCTGGTACAGGTTGTTTCAGGAACCGCAAGTGACCAAAGTGATTCTGTGTTTACCATTGTGCCTTCTACCGGACTGGTTTACGATACTGTTAACATTGATTTTGGTACAGATGTAGCGGCTGAAGGCTGGAATAGTTTTACCGCAGCTGATGGTACCGGCGAAATAGCTGCATTGATCAATAGTTCGGGCACTTACTCTGGTATTGGAGTAAACATGATCGATCGCTTTAATGGCATCAATACCAATGGGGCGACTACTCCGGATGCTAATTTAGGAATCCCGGCCTCCGTTTCTTCTCGTTCATATTATGGTAACACTTCAACATGGGCCGGCAGAGAAGAACCTACTGCTGAAATGGTATTTACCGGACTTTCTGCCGAAAAGGAGTATACCTTTGAGTTTTTTGCCTCCAGAATGGGAGTTTCCGACAATCGTGAAACCAAATACAAATTAGTGGGATCAGCTACCGATTCGGTATACCTTGATGCAGCAAATAATTCCACCGATGTTGCAACTCTAACTGCTATGCCAACGGCAGAAGGCACGATAAATGTTATTGTTTCAGCCGGTGAAAATAATTCCAATTCCTATAAATTCTATTACCTCAATGCTTTAAGAGTTACATATGCTCAGGGTGGTTCCGGTGAGAATATCACCGTAACTCATCCTAATGGCGGGGAAGTATTTACTCAAGGCACCGAAGAGGAAATTGCCTGGGCCAGCAGTGGTATTGATAATGTAACCATTGAATATTCAGCCGATAACGGGGAAACATGGAATACCATTGGTACTGCCTCTGCTGCCGATGGTTCTTATACATGGACCGTGCCTGAAATTGATACCGACGAGGCTTTGGTCCGTGTGTCTGACTCAGAAAATGCGGCCATTTCTGATGTATCAAATAATGTGTTCAGCATCGATTATCCATTAGATGGGACATATCGTCCACTCATCGTGGTATTAGGATCCTCAACCGCAGCCGGATCCGGAGCATCTTCATCGGATAGTTCGTGGGTGGGCAGATACCGGCATTATGTTCAGTCAAAAGATCGGAATGCCTATGTCGTAAATCTGGCTGTTGGCGGGTACAATTCTTACGATATCATGCCAAGTGATTTCACTCAGCCAAGTAACCGACCGGCACCGGAACCCGAGCATAATATCACCAAAGCGTTGACCTATAATCCAACTGCGATTCTTATCAATCTGCCAAGTAACGATGCTGCCAGTAATTATACCATTACCGAACAAGTATTTAACATGCGTACAGTTACTGATCTTGCAGCAAGTGCCGATGTTCCTGTTTGGGTAACCACTACACAACCAAGGAACTTCACCGAATCTCAACGTGCAAATCTTATTGAGATGCGGGATTCCATTCTGGCAATTTACGGTGATCATGCTATCAATATTTTCGATACACTTGCTACAGAAACCGGTACTGTTCGTTCGGAATTGGATTCCGGTGATGGTACGCACCTGAATGATGCCGGCCATAAGATCATTGCCGATGCATTTATCGAAGCCGAAGTTTGGGAAACGATCACCGGTTCAGGTGTTTCTATTGAAACTAATGGGCTGGAAATTCCAACATCCTTCGAGATCAAAAATAATTATCCGAACCCGTTTAACCCGGCTACAAATATTGAATTCTCGATCCCGGTTTCTTCTTCTATCACCATCCGCGTGTATGATATCACCGGCAGAGAAGTAAGTGTACTTGCTGATGGACGTTATGCCGCCGGTAATTACAATGTAACCTGGGATGCTTCACAGTTTGCCACTGGTATGTATGTATATCGCATTACTGCACGTGGCGAAGATAACAGCTTCTTTACCCGATCTATGAAAATGATGCTGATCAAGTAACGAAAGCTGTAATTACATAGTAGTCATCGTTTAAGGAGAGCCCGGTAGTAGTATCGGGCTCTTTTTTTTATTATCAAACCGGCATCATCTCGCCCAAAAGCTCTCCTAAATAATTGAACATATTCTGAAAGAGGATCTCAAACCCGGTTGGCAGATAGGGCAGCACCATCATCAATACCGCAATACCAACCCCAAATTTGAAGGGCATGGCAATGAACATCATGTTAGCCTGAGGCATTATACGGGCAAAAATGGCCAGGGCAAGATCCAGAATGAATATCACCATCAGAAAAGGAGAAGTGATCTGAACCCCGACAATAAATAGATAGGTTGCAGCCTCCAACATATAAGGACCAGCTAAATGAAGACTTGCTTCGGTTGCCGGTATAAGTTGATAACTCTTGGCAATAGCAGATAAATAGATCTTGTCCCCATCGAGCATTAAGAAAACCATTACTGCCAGCATGTTTAATATGTTACCTACCACCATATTTTGTTTTTGGGTGGTCGAATCTACCATATTGGCAAAACTCAGCGCAGTCTGCATACTTATCAGGGAACCGGCAAGTTCGAGTCCTGCAAAAATAAGCTGACCGATCAATCCCATGGCAGCTCCCACAAGAATTTCTGTGATCACGGCGGTAATTACGAACATGGTCCCGGAATCTGCAGAGATGAATGCCCCCTGGGACGGAATCACATTAAACAACATTACGGTGGTAACAACGGCCGCATAAAGTTTGATCTGTCGCGGAAATGCACCATTATTGAAAAACGGAGCGGTCATAAAAACAGCTGCTACCCTGGTAAAGATCAGGAATGCAGATAGGATCATATCAATGGTGATGTCTTCCATAACCGATCGCGTTAATTTACCTCTCCCCGCTTATTTCACTGCGCGATCTGTGGAATGAACTCGAAGATCCGGTTCATAAAATCCACCGCGAACTGCAGCATAAAAGAGAAAGCAAAAAACAGAATGGCTACTACAGCCACCATTTTGGGTATATAACTCAGCGTCATTTCCTGAATGGATGTAGCCGCCTGAAAGATCGCAATTCCCAAACCAACGGTTAGAGCTCCCACCAATGGCGGAGTACAAAGTACCACGATTGCGGTGAGCATTTCCTGTAGCCAATATAATGCGGTGTCTAAATTCATAATGCGTATTAATTAAAACTTTCGATCAATGATTTTACCAGCAGATACCAGCCATCAGTCAAAACAAATACCAGGATCTTAAATGGAAGGGAAACCATAACAGGCGGAAGGAACATGATACCCATCGACAGTAGGATAGAAGCTACTACCAGATCGATCACCATAAACGGGATATAGATCATAAATCCGATCTGAAATGCGATCCGAAGTTCACTGATCACATAGGCGGGTACTGCTACATGAAGAGGCAGATTATCAATATCAGAGACCGAACTTACTTGTGCCATATCCATAAAATACAAGAGGTCATTATCTGAAGTCTGTTTTACCATAAACTCCTTAAGTGGTCCGGCAGCTGCTTTTAGCATTTCCATTTGGGTGATCTCGTCGTTGATATAAGGCTGAATAGCCTGCACATTGATCGTATCGAACGTTGGCCGCATAATGAAGATGGTTAAAAAGAGTGCCAGCCCGATCAATACCTGATTGGGTGGTGATTGCTGAGTTCCCATTCCCATCCGAAGAAAGAAAAACACTACGATGATCCGGGTAAAGCTGGTCATCATGGTGATGAATGCAGCCCCGAAGGATAATACGGTGATCAGGATCAGAGCCTGAATAGCGATGGAAAAATCTTCTTCTTCGGCACTTCCACCACTTCCCATTGAGATATTTAATTGGGCAAAAGTGATGACTGCCGGAGCTACCACAGATACTGTTTGCACCGGAACTGAATTTCCGGGCATTTCTGCCTTAAGTGTTTGAGTAAATGTACCGATAAGTACGATAAGCCAAAGACTGCTTCTCAAAACCAAACTCACTTTCTTACCTATTGACGCGTAGTAATTCATGATCAGTTTCTGAAGTTCTTGTAGTATGGTTTCATGAAATCGTTGAATGAAATTCCATCATCATCTGATTCCGGTTCTTCTTCAAACTCCTTATGGGCATTCCAGAATTCTTTGGGTATGCGTTGCATCAGATTCATATTCCCAGGAGTTAATCCGATCACCCACACCTCGTTGTTGATCTCGAGGAATTTCAACTGTGCTCCCTGACCAATTACATGCCCACCCAGTTCGGTAACATCACCGCTTTGGGTACTTCCCTTTTTCTTTTTGCGGGACAGGAAGAACAGCACACCGCCTAACAGTCCAACCAGAATTACAAAAGTGGTGGTAGCATTCTGGAAAATTCCCGTTGATTCATTTTCACCGGGATCTGATATAGCGGCTATAGATTCACTTTCTGATGTACTCTCAGTAGAGTCGGCCGGGATACTGATCGAATTGCCACTCAGCAAGCTTTCCTTTAGACTCATCGTGGTTTTTGTGGAATCGTTCACAAATACTTTTTTAGGTGCCTGTTTCACTTCCATTCTGGAAACCACGAAGATCCAGAGGACCAGCAGAGTGATCCCGAATGAGACCACGATCTTTACGATACTCTTAGGTTTCTTTGTGGAATGACTTAAAATGCGTTCGAAATCCATTAGTTCAGTTTAGCTAATTGTTGACGGGTTGTGATCAGGTTAGAGACCCGAACTCCAAAATGTTCATCTATCACCACTACTTCACCCGTGGCAATTCGTAAGCCATTCACCAGAATATCGATCGGTTCCCCGGCCAGTTTTTCCAGCTCAATTACGGAACCTTTCGTAAGCTGAAGAATTCGTCCTAATGGCATTTCGATGCGACCCAATTCCACGGAAAGATCCATTTCCACATCTTTAAGCACGTCCATGCTTTTCCCACTTTCATTACTGATAGGAAGTGTGGTCTCATCAAATTCATCGAACTCAACATACTTACCACTGATCACTTCTTCAGGAACTCCATTCGGCACTTTCTCTTCTGTTTTATCAGCAGCTTCAGTTTCCGGCTCTTCTTCCGGTTCCTCGATCACTACTTTTGCCTCAGGATCTCCGATCAGGATCCTGGCTTTAACTTTGTCGTCAGCAAGCCCCTCTACCTCTATTTTTCCCTCGAAATAGGCAGTATGGGTAATAAATTCCGGAAGTTTCTTAAGTTGGGTGACCTCAACTTTTTCCACTGCGGTTTCAATACCGTCTTCCGTAAGTTTTTTAATCAATGTACCGGACAGCTCGGAAGAGAATTTCTCCAAAAGATCTTTGGTCACTTCATTAAAGGTCTTTTCTTCAACCCCAAGCATGATGCTCGATAACAACCCAAACCATTCATTATCCAGAATGGCGATCACATCCTGCTCCCGGTTTGCATCGTATGCGAACAGGTAGATGTCATCTTTATTTTGCTCAGCGAAATAAGCCTCGGCTTCTTTGGGCTCAAAATCTGAAATGGTGATGTCGGTTTCTTCCAACAATACCGAGGTAAGAAATTCCTCTATGGTCTTCAGATAATTCTGTAATTGTTCTTTATAATTTTCCATGGTTATACCAATTCCTGTTCGTTAATTTCTTCAATGAATTCAAATACCTTGATGGCTCTGTGCCCCTGTCGGGTACCCGGGTAGGCACTCAGTTTCTTAACCCCGTTCACACGAACTTCCAGAGGTTCGTCACATTTTTGTTTTAGCGGGATGATGTCGCCTTCTTTCAGATTCAGCAGATCATGTAGCGATATATGTGCAGTTCCCAGTAAAGGCTGAATTCTCGCGTTGGCATCCTTAATGGTTCGCAGATAGCCCTCATATTCATCACTGCTTAAAAACTCAGTTCTTCCCCGAATTCCGGAATCCATCAGAATATCATTCAGCGCTTTTTTGAGGAAACTGTACGAATAAGAGAATAATATCTCTTTGTGAATATGCTCCAGGTCCACATTAATACTTACTGATATCGTAGGATCTACAGCGCCCAGATGCAGATTCTCGGGTTTACTCTCAAAATTCATTGAATTGAGGGTGAAATCAGTATAAGGTTCCCAAGCACTCACGATCTCTGATTGCACATGCTTCATCAAGCGCTTGATGATCTTTTCTTCTATCTGAGTTAGTGCACGAGGATCACCCAACTCTTTACTGGGTCCTCCGCTCTGCCGTTCGATGATATGGATGCACAATTCGGTTGGTAATACAGTTACCAGATCTCCTACAATATCATCCGACTTAAACATATAAATGGCGGATGGGCTGTAAATGCCCTGTATAAACTCCGGAGTAGATTGCTGAATAATATCTTTCAGCGATACATCCACTTTATACCGCAGTGTATTACTTATTATGCGGCTTAAATTTCGGGCAAGGCTGTCGTGAATAAGCCGTAGCGTTCGCATGATCTCCTTACTGAACAGCTTGGGCTGCTTGAAATCATACGATTCAACGTACTTAACTTTTCGCGGTACAGGCCTTGTTGGCAATTGTTCCATTAGGGCGAAGGTTTTTGGTTACATTCATTGCATTACGTATTTGATGAAATACAAATTCTGTACCGTTTTTTCGCCAATCGCATCATTAACGATATTAGATAACTCACTACGCATTGCATCGCGCTTTGAAACGTCGGTCAACTCCGATACCGTTTTTGCAGAAAGCAGATCAAGCATCTGCTGCTGGATCTTTGCATTCTTAGCCTCGATAAGCGGAATATGCTCTATATTCTTCAATTCGAGCGATATTTCGACCATCAGGTACCGTTTACCATTGGTTTTTGCAGGATTGACTACCAATTGTTCCATCTGATACGTGCCAACTTCACCGGGTTCTTCGGCATGGGAGCGTTCATACATTCCCGGATAAACTTTATCCACTATGGTGTAGGCAACTACTGCCTGACCAACCAGAATAATGAGTAGCAGGAAATATTTTCCAATAGATAGAAATTTTGACGAGCCACCACCGCCACTTTCTTTTTTGGGTTTTTCTTCTTTTTCAGCCATAGCTACATTTATTTATTTCTTCGGTTCTTATTCTTCCGGTTCTTCAACAGAAGGGAATCCGATCAGATCTTTTGGCTCTGATTTCTGGATCTTATCCCTCAGGTAGATCTCTACTCTTCGGTTCTTTCTACGCCCTTCCGGAGAGTCGTTATCAGCTACAGGTTTATATTCACCGTAACTGCTTGCTTTAAATCGTTTGGGATCCACTTTCGCGTTTTGTTGCAGATATTCAACCACCGAAACGGCTCTGGCTCCACCTAAATACCAGTTACTTTTATACAATCCGTTTCCTGAAATAGGCACATTATCGGTATGCCCCTGCACTTCAATTTCTACCACATCATTGGCCAGACTTTCTGAGATCCTGGCCAGCAATTTCTGAGCTCTGGGTAACAACTGTGCTGACCCGCTTTCGAAGGTCAATGAGTCACTTAATGTGATCAGTAACCCATCCGACATCAGCTTGATATCCACCTCATCGGTTAATTGATGCTCGTCCAGAAAATCTTTCAAGGCCACCCATCGGGTTAGTTGTTCCTCGATGAATTCTTCCATTTCCTCAGGACTTGGAGCTGTCTCACCCGGTGGGGGTTGTGGCGGGGCCACATTATTATCATCAAAAAATCCACCCGATTGCTGGAAATATTGTATAAAAGCGTTGAACTTTTTCTTTTCAACGCCCGGAGATAATGCATACAGCAACACAAAGAACACTAACAGGAGTGTTACCAGGTCGCCATAGGTCATTAACCAGGTTCCAGAATCTTTTTTAGGTTTTCCCATTCTTGGTTCTGTTGTTCTTTCCAGAGTTTATAGAACTTCTCGTCACGTTTTTTTATGATCTTAAGCTCTTCGTGGTGTTTTATATATTCTGCACGGTCTTTAGGATCGATGTAAACCAGCATCTTTTTCTCCATGATCCTCGGATTTTCCCCTTCTACAATGGAGAGTATGGCAACCCGGAACATTTGCTTCCGGTTTATATCCTTTTCGTTCAGGTATTCCAGCTTTCCGGCAAGTGGGGTGAGGATCATATTTGAGAACACACTACCATACAAAGTAGTCAGCAGTGCCACAGCGATCCCGGCGGTAAGTGATTCGGGATCCGAAATATTCTGAAGCATAAGCACCATACCGATAACGGTACCGATCATACCAAATGCCGGTGCATAATTCGACATGGATAACATCACATTGATCATTACATCCCCCTGCCGTTCCTGACTCTGGATCTCATCACTTAAAATTCTCTCCAGAGCTTCTGTTTTAAAACCATCGATCGCTAGTTGCAACCCGGATTTTAGGTACTCATCATTAAGGTGTTGAACATCTTCATCCAGAATAAGCAACCCATTGGTGCGAACACGGCGCGCAAACAGATTGATCACTTCCATATCTGTACGCATATCGGTTCCGGCCGACTTCATCAGATGAAGCAATGTCTCCCAACTTATCTTTATGGTCTTAAAACTATAATTGATCATAGTAGCCGCCAACAGGCCGCCAACTACCAGAATGAAGGACGAAACACTCACAAATACCACAAGGCTACCTTCCATTAGGATGGAGCCGATAATGAGTGTAAATCCTAAAATAAATCCGATAAGCGAACTTTTGTCTAACATAATTGTGTAAATAGATTACCTATTGATTTATCATTACTTAGATACGGCACTGATAAAAATCTTATGTCGCTTCTGCACCAATTGGTAGATCGGTTATCGGCAATTTCATCGCTATCATAAATAAAAGCTCCAACCCTTTTGCCGGTTTTTCCCGGGCTGAAGGGTGGAGCTCAACCTACGCGTCATGAAATGAAATCGGTTATTCTACCTCAACGATTATCTCTTGAGGTTCACTGCTTCTGTAAGCATCTCATCTGAAGTTGTGATCACTCTCGCATTCGACTGATAAGCACGCTGTGAGGTGATCATTTCAGTAAATTCCTTGGCAAGATCAACATTGGAGCCTTCGAGACTACCAGAGTTGATACTGGTACCTGTAAAGCTTTCAGCGGTGTTCACAAACATTTCGCCTGCAGCTGATGTTGCCCGGTATAAACCGGATCCCACCATTTCCAGACCATTGTTGTTCTGAACTTTACCCAGTGCCAACTGAGCCAGCACCATACTGCTTCCGTTGTCGTAAATTCCCTGAACCTGACCCGCACCATCAATAGCGATGTCGATCAACTGACCCTGTGCATATCCATCCTGAGAGATCACTTTTGCGGTGTTAGAACCGGAATACTGAGTGAATAATGTTCCGGTACCGGAATCTCCCAGTGAAACGGTGAAACTGGTGGTACTTCCGCCGTTGCCCGGTTCAAATGCCAGGTTCAATAAGTTGGAAGAAGACAATTTACCGGTACTGTCGAAATTGAGTGTTCCGGTTTGGCCTGATGTGATCGCTTCACCATCCATGAAACTAGCTTCGTAGCTCCATTCGTTAGCAGCGGTTTGCGTGAATTCGAGCATGAGCGAGTGCGCACGTCCAAGGTCATCATATACAGTGGTACTCATTGATTGTGAACCGGTCTGACCTTCCTGAGTGGTTGTGAAATTCGGGAAATTGATATCTCCGGATCCTGTTACTGAAACAGAAGAGATCGCCATATCACTTTCGCCTAATTGAGCAGATCGTAAGGTTAACATTCCATCGATCAGAGCCATTTCACCTTCAGCAGGATCCAGCGCTGTGTTAAAACTGTTGATCATATCACCCACCGTATCACCAGCTGTATAATTATGAGTGATGGTTTGAGTGGTACCATCATTCAACACGAGATCAAAAGTGATCACATCACCGGTGGTTAATGGTGAAAGTGTCTGATTCATATCGTTGATATCAGTTCCTAAAGCTGCCGTACTTTCACCGGTGGTAAATCCGCTTTGTGCCTGTATGATAGAACTGGTACTGGTGCTGGCATTCAGGTTACCGGCCAGTTTGATGGTCTGCGTTTGCTTTGGCGGCAACGCATTTTCAAAATCTATACGGATATCTTCGGCGGCACCTCCACCCAGAATATTACCGGCACTGTCTGCAATGTAGCCCTGTACAGAGCGGCCACCCTGATCTACCAGATTTCCGTCTTTATTGAATACAAAATTTCCTGCACGGGTCATCAATTGTTCCCCGCCATCCGAAACCAGAAAGAATCCTTCCCCTTCAATGGCCAGATCGGTCACCTTTCCGGTAGATTGCATTGCACCCTGGCTAAAATCGCGATTGATCGAGGAAACACGAACCCCTAATCCAACCTGATTACTTAGCTGAGGAGCTGAATCGGAAGCACTGCCTGCACGAGCCAGTCTCTCACTCATCATTTCAGCAAAAGAAACACTGGATGATTTAAAACCTGCGGTTTCTACGTTGGCGATGTTATTACCAATAACATCCATTTTAGTTTGAAAGGCATTAAGACCGCTTACGCCTGAGTTTAGTGATTTAACTAACGCCATGATTTCTCCTTGTTAAAATACAGCTGCAAGCTGCCGGCGGTTATCATCCGCTCTTGGTTTTACTTTTAAATGGTTAGGTTATTCTTCAGCTGTGCCGACTTCTTCGACATCGCCGATTGAAACTTCAATTCCGTTCACAGTGAGGAATACTCCGGATGCGGTATAGCGCACTTTACTTGCTAATCCCTGGGTATAAACCAGTGCATTCGATTCATTCTCACCATTTTTTGCTACTACCTCTACGGTGTAATTTCCTTCTCCGGCCGGGTTTCCGTTGCTATCGTATCCATCCCAGGTCCAGTTATTATCGCCCGAAGCAACACCTTTCAGTGTTTCGCGACGCACTTCTGTGCCACCTTCTGTTCTGATGATCACTTCCACTTCATCCGCAGAAGTATTCAGTTTAAAGTTGATGTCTGCTTCGCCACCGGCTTGCAGATCGATCTCATTGCTCAATGCCTTCACATATTTTCCGGTCAGCGATGAGGCCAGTGAGTTCGTTAAACTTGCACTCATCAGTTCCTGACTCATCTGTAATGTTTCCAGACTGTCGTTCACATTTATCAACTGTTCTACCGAGTTGAACTGAGCCAGCTGTGTGGCAAACTGAGTTCCATCCAGTGGATTGATCGGATCCTGATTCCGCATCTGAGCAACTAATAATTGCAGAAATTCCTGCTTACCAAGTTCGCCACTGCCTGCCGATTGCTGGCTGTACATTGCGTTGGTTTGAGAATTAATACTGCTTACATCCATGATTCAAATCCTTATGCGGTCCACTCATTTCGATTGTACCCGAAATTCCGAACAGCCGTTTTTGGGGTGATGTCTTCCTGAATGAGATCACCGTCTTCCAATAAAGTACCGGCCATTCCGGTATTACTACCGTTCGAACTGCCGCTGTTTTGTTGAAAGAAGTTTTCCATTCCGTTACTGTTTTGATCTTCAAATTGAAGATCGATATTGATGTTACATTCCTTGAGGAGATGATCTTTGATCTCCTGTTCATACTGATGCATCAATCGTGCCAATTCCACATTAGAAACAGCAAGTTTTACCTGAAGCACCCCGTCTACTTCCCGGGTAGAGAGATTTACCTTATTGCCATCTTCTAATTCAAATGAATGCTTTTGCCAGTTTTCCCGAACCTGCTTCTCCTCAGAAGCTGCCTGATTCACAACTTGTACCAAACCGGGCAAAACACTGCGTCTGAGGCCGGAATTATGGATCGAAATCTCACTTAATCTGGCATAATCACTTGAAGTGCCCTCTGTTTGATGCTCTTTCGTCTCAGTTTCTATGTCGGTGAGAAATTTCTTGAACATCAGATCTTTTTCTTCACTCAAGGCGTCGGCTTCATTTTTTTGAAAAACGGAAGTCGTTTCCGCACCGGCAACTACCGGTCTTTCTATCGAAGCGGAAGAATTTTCCTTCCTGGCCGGATCACTTTCCAATACCGGTCGCTCACTACCTTCAGCGTTTCGTTTTCCTGCACCTCGCTTAACGCCGACCTTCATCATTCCATGTACTTCAGCTGCTGCTGTTGAATTCAGGATCACCTGAGATCCTTCCTGCATTCTCCCATCAGCAGATCCGGTATCCGCCATGGATACATCTTTTTTAGAATCGTGGGGTACGGACCCTTCATTTTCATTCAGCAATGCTGATTTCTGCTCCGGGATCTTTGCTGAATCCGCATCTACAATTGGACGCTCGCGATCCAGAGTCGAGATCCTTCTTCCCACAAATGCTTCACCGGATCTAGAATCTAATGTCTGAGCATCTTTCAGGTCGAAGTCTTTGGCCGCTTTCTGATCTTCTTTAGGGATTGGGGCCGATGATTGCGCAAACTTTGGTCCCTTACCGGGAAACGCCAAATCCGGTTGTTCCGGAGTTTTGATCGCTTTACCGGCAGTTCCGATATCTGCCCGTTGCGTATCCTCAGCTTTAGGTGAATCGCTGACTTTATTTGGAGTCAAGTTTACGTTCGAAGTATTCTCCTCATCCAGAATATTGCCGATAGTATTTTGGGAATGTACTTCTGTATTGAGTTCTGATCGTACAAAACCGGATTGACGAAGAGATCGTACGGTTCCGATCTTTTCCTCTTCGGAAGTTTGTGTGTCGATCTTAGCCCCTGAATTTTCGGCTTCCTTCGGTGTAATTGAACTGAAAGCAGGTTTATCTGATTCGGGATTATTTAATGGTGAATCAGAATTTTCCTGAATAACAGAACCGGCATCTTTTGTTATTGAGACAGGTGCAAAATGGTTAGAGGCACTGTTTGTGTTACTAACCGGTTCTTTATTCGTGGAACTATTCTCAGACGGGATATCCTCGGTTTTCGATGTTACATTCTTTCCTTCGGTATTGGTCTCTGTGTTGGATACGATCTCTTCTTGTTCAGAAGATCCGTTACTTTGAACGGGCTGTTCAACGTCCTTACCGGAAATTGAACCAGCAGCAGAGTTATCAGCAATCATCGTAACACCGGCTTCTTCCATTCCTTCAAGTATTGAGGCCGGCTCTTCCGTTTCTGATGGCTTTTGAATATCGCCCGGAGCTTCACTTTCGGGGGTAACTCCCGGATTAGCGCCTTCCAGCTCACCAGTTGTGGGCACTGCATGCTGAAGTTGCCCGGTTTTCACCTTTTTGTTGGATTGAAGATGTTTTACTCCACTATTTTTGGTTTCAATTTCTTCCTGAGTAAGCTCTTCTTTCAAAGCTTTCCGGGGTTGTTGCTGCTGTCCTTCCCCCTCTTCATATTCCTGTTTGATCCCATTCAGAGTTTTCAGTAATTCCCCGAAAACACTGTCTTTTGCTTCATCATTATGGGACAGCAAACTATGAGCAGATGCATTATTCGTTGCACCGGACTGGGTGATATTTGCCAGTAGCTGGCTTATCATAACATAACCTCAGTCATGAGCCGGGCAGCTTTTTCGCTGTTCAGCGATCGTAATATCTTTTCTCTTTGAGTTGACCCGCCGCTGTTGTACAGTTTCACCAGTTGCTTACTACTCATTTTATCAAGGATGGGAGCTAATTCATTTTCTTCCAGATTCAGCAGACTTTTTACCCGAACGGCAAATTCTTCCTGATTTTTTGTCTCCTCCACTAACGAACTGGCTTTCTTTTTTTCCTCTTCCAGTTGTTTCTCCAGGTTTGCAATTACGGCATTTAAACTATCTACAACAGGTTTCAACGGGTTGTTTTGTTTCACTTCCTGCTGGGCCAGAATCGCATCCAGCATATCCACCGTTAACGTATCGCTGTTGATCTCCGGTTTTGCTTCGCCATCTACATTTAGTGAATCTGAAACCACGAGCGAATCTACATCCGGCAGTGGTGGCAACCCGTTTTGTTTGCGCTCAAAATTCTCTGCTATACGTTCGTATTTATCTTTGCTGATCACCGGATACAAAAAGTACATGGCTACCGTAAATACGATCACGGGTACAATTAATAATCCGGCTAGTTTTATGATATCTCCTTTATCCATTTCTATTACCTGCTATACGATTGGGAGGATATTTCATCCATAAATTTCTGTTCTTCACGGGCGCTGTTTGTCATATAATTAGCGTGCTCGCCCTCTTTCAACTTATCCAAGATGTGTAGCTTCTTGTGAGCATCAGCGAGTTTCAGACGCTCTTCAGAAACCTTCTCATCTACTTTTTCCATTTGTACCCGCAGGTCTTCCATTCTTTTATGTACCTGCTCGAGATGGGTGGAATGACGTTTGATCACCTGAATGTTCGTTACCTCTGCAGCATTCGATGTATTCAGGTATTCCTCTAACGACCCTTGAACATTATTTCTGAGATGGTTGATCTCATTCTTTTTACTTACCTGCTCAGCCAGCTTCTGTTTCTGTAACTGCTCCTGATGCTTTCTAACTTTTAATACAGGTTCCAGCGAGAATTTAAATTTCATGGTACAAGTTCTGTTAGTCTATGATGCTCTTCAGCTTGGCCCAAAGGTTTTCACTGAAGTCGGTTTCGTTCATATCCTGTATCAAAAATGATTCCAAAGCCGGATGTTTTTTTATGGATTCATCAATTTTTGGGTTAGAACCCTTCACATAGGCCCCAATATTGATCAAATCCTCTGCTTCGCGGTAGGTAGCCAGTAATTCCCGGGCTTTCATAGCGATCATTCTTTCCTCTTTAGTGACAATTTTTGCCATCACACGAGAAATACTTTCCAAAATATCGATCGCCGGGTAGTGATTTTTATGAGCCAGACGCCGCGAAAGTACGATGTGGCCATCCAGAATGGAGCGAACTGCATCTGCGATCGGTTCATTCATGTCATCATTATCAACGAGTACGGTATATAGACCGGTGATGCTTCCCTTCCTGGTCTTTCCGGGACGCTCTAGTAATTTCGGTAAAATGGTAAACACACTTGGTGTGTATCCTTTGGTGGTAGGTGGTTCACCTGAAGCTAACCCGATCTCTCTCTGCGCCATTGCAACACGGGTAACCGAGTCCATCATCAATAGTACATTTTTCCCCTGATCCCGGAAATATTCAGCGATCGCTGTTGCGGTAAAAGCCCCTTTTACCCGACTCATAGCCGCTGTATCTGATGTTGCCGCTACAACCACAGATTTAGCCAAACCTTCTTCACCTAGCGTATCAAAAATGAATTCCTGAACCTCACGTCCACGTTCACCGATCAACGCGATCACATTTATATCTGCCGATGAATTTTTGGCGATCATTCCCATCAATACGCTTTTTCCTACCCCGGAACCTGCGAATAAACCAATACGCTGACCGGTACCGACAGTATTTAAAGCATCGAGTGCACGCACTCCTGTGAACATGATGTCATCAATAGGGCTGCGGTCGAGTGGAGAAGGCGGGTCGTTGTAAACCGGTTGAGTAGTTTGAGCATGGATGGGGCCTTTATCATCGATCGGATCTCCATTGGTATCAACAACTCTTCCCAATAATCCGGGACCTACCGGTACATTCAGAGATTGTCCCATACTTTCCACCGTGCACCCGGCTTTCATTCCTACCACACGATCAAAAGGCATAAGCAACGTCTTTCCATCTTTTAAGCCGACAACTTCAGCAGGAACTATGGTTCCCATAATGGTATGAATTCCATACATCTCGCCCACGCTCGCTTCCAGTCCTGTACATTCCAGTATATTCCCTACAATGGATGAAAGTTTTCCGTAGCGTTTCACCTTTCGGATGTTGCTGCCCAATTGTTGTTTTACCAATGCCAGATTAGTGGCCAGCGCTGTTGTTTTTTCTACGCTTTCCATGTGGGCAGATTTAGCGTGGATTTAAACTCTTTCAGCATTTCCGTGAATTTAAATACCAGCGTTTCCTCATTGGTTTCCAGTATAAATTCTCCCGGGTTGCATTGTTTTTCTGCCCGGATCACTATGTTGGTATTCGGTGCATACTCTTTAACAATTTGCCCGATCATCTCCATGTCGGATTCTGAGATAATGAGGACCGGTTTGGTCACTTCGTCAACTTGCTGTAACAACCTTCCCAGCTTTTCTTCCAGATGGGCACTTACAGCCGGATCTTCGACGGGAACATTGAGGATCGACTCCGCCATTGAAAATGCCACTTCCATCATACCGGAATTGAGCATATTCTGTTGTTCTTCCCATTTTTTCTGTCCGGCTTCCAGTGCCTGAGCCAACACCTGAAGCTTGGCATCTAATTCTGCCCGTGCCTCTGCCAGTCCTTTTTCAAAGCCTTCATCAAAACCACTTTGATAATATTCTTCTTTGGCCTCATCCAGTTTTTGTTGCCATTCTGCATTGTTTTCTTCCAGTAATGCGGCAACATCGATTTCCTCTTCTACGGGTTGTTCTTCAGTAACCGGCTCCTCAAACTCCTGATCGTCGAAGATCATCTGGTAGCTGAGTCGGTTCACGTCTCCTTCGAACCAATTAACCTGGGTGTTATCTAAAATACGTTGCGAGCCCATAGTGCTTACTCAACCACTTCTTCTTCACCAGCCTTACGGGTAGTGATCTGACCTTTATCTTCCAGTTCTTTGATCTTTTTGATGATACGGTTCTGAGCGTCTTTAACTTCCTTAAGCGGCACCGGCCCAAGTGCTTCCATATCTTCACGCAGCATGTCTGCCGCTCTGCTCGACATATTGCCCAGAATTTCGTTCACCAGTTCTTCCATCACCCCTTTCAGACCCATAACCAGATCTGCTTTTTCGATCTCGCCGATGATAACCTGAATGGTGCGATCGTCGAATTGCAGGATATCCTCGAACATGAACATTTGTTCTTTGATCTCCTGAGCTACATTTTCGTCACGTTCCTGAATACCGGAAAGTACATTACGTTCTACCGAAATATCTGCGCCGTTCAACATCTGCGCCACGATGGCTGTACCACTTTTCACACGATCGCCCATGGTATCCATACCACCCATGTATTCTTTGATCACCTCTTCCACTTCCTCAATTACCTCATGCGAGATCTTATCCATCATTGCCAATCTATACACGATCTCGGTTTGTAATTCAGGAGTGAGGTGCGACAGGATCTCAGCAGATTTTTCCACTCGAAGCTGGGAAAAAATAAGTGCTGCCACCTGTGGATGTTCGTTCTGTATAAAACTGGCGATCTGTGTGATCTTAGCTTCCTGAAACTCTTCAAATACTTTACTGCCTGAAGCTGCCTTCAGTCGTTTACGCATTTGTTCGTTATCGGCTCCAAGATGGGATAACAGTTCTTCGGCATGTTCCATACCCCCTTTCAACATGTACTTTTTCACTTCCATTAGGGTATAGTATTCCTGAAGTACCGCATCTACGATCTCAGGTTTTACAGAGCGCATCCTGGCGATCTCCAGTGTGATCTTCTCGATCTCTTTCTCGGTGAGAGACTTCATCATCTCTGCAGCCGATTTGGAGCCGATACTCATTATGAGGATCGCTGCTTTTTGGGTTCCGGTTAAATCTTCAATGGTATTCATGACGTTGTTTATTTACCAATTCTGTACTTAGGAGTGAGCTTCCGGGTCGGCCATTGCTCTCATTATCTCAGCTGCAAGGGCTGGTTTCAGCTCAACAAAATCTTTGATCTCAGTTTTACTATATACTTTCACTTCTTCCTGAGGTGGCTCAGCGGCAGCAATTTCCGGTTGAGGCTCTGGCTCATTCATATCCGGCAACGAAATTGGTTCCGGTGCTGCATCTAGTTGTTCTTCACCCGGATCGAAGTCGCTCATGATCGTCAGATCATCAACCTGACCAACTTTCTTGCGAATTCCATTGATCATAAATACGATCACCAGGAAGGTTACACCAATGACCGACCAGCGGATGATATTGCTGATACTGGTAGGCTGATCCATGATAAACTGATCGCCGCTCACGTAATGGTGTTCATAGAACTCCACTTGTTTGATGGTGAGTTTGTCACCACGGTCTTCTTTTATACCCAGTGCCAGCGAAACTGCCTCTCTGAATTCTTCAACCTCCATGGCTGTATATGGTGTTTGCACCATTACTTCCTCTCCTTCTTCATTCACTTCGGGTACTTCTTTGTAGTTAAGTAATACCGAAGCAGTGATATTTTTTAGTTCTCCCTGTGTTTTTTCAAATACTTCTCTTGTTCGGTTTACCTCATAGTTCCGGGTCTGAACCAGTGATTGGTTGTCATTCGCTGCCACCACAACGGCTGCGTTTTGCTGAGTTATCGGGGTATATTCATTTCGTTCAACCGGCTCCATCACTTCATCGTTATTACTCTGTTCTCTCTTTTCTTCAGAAATGATGGTACGGCTGTCCGGATCAATAAGGTCTGATTCCCGGATCAGTCGGTCAAAATTGTGTTCAACAGAAACCCGGAGAATACTGTTCCCGGCACCTAACACCCGATCCAGCATGGTTTGACCTCGTTCGGTAAGATACGCTTCCGTTTTCTGACGGAGCTGCATTTGTGTGGTTCCAAAAGCTACTTCTGAATCGTAATCTATTTCTTCGGTTAACCGGTTACCGGCCTGATCGATCACCGTTACATTCCCGGCTTCTAATTCCTCCACACTACCGGCGATCAACGCAGTGATCCCGTCGATCTGATCGGGAGTCAGTGATTTGCCCGGTTTAATATTAAGGATGACAGATGCGGATGCTTCCACTGCCGTTTCCATGAAAGGAGAACGTTCAGGCAATACCAGGTGAATTCGAGTGTATTCCACCTGCTCCAGACTATTTATAGATCGTGCCAGTTCTCCCTCCAATGCTCTCTTCTTATTTACCTCTTGCATAAAATCGGTCATACCTAACGCGTTGGTATCGAAAAGCTCGTACCCTTTTATATCAGAGCCAGCTCCACCGGTGATCGGTGCCATGGCAAGACGTAGTTCGTGTACATCATTCGCCGGTACATAAATGGCATCTCCGCCTTCACCAATTCTGTATTTAACCCCCTGATTGTCTAATTCATCAATGATCTGTTGTGCCACTTCAGGCTGAAGGGAGCCGAATAACAGCATCTCATCTTCCTGTTGCGACCAATACAACACACCACCCATGATGGATAGAATCAACAAGATCAGCGCGACAAACATGACACGCTGAGCCGGGCTTAAGGGGCCAAAAAATTCCTGAAATTGTTCTAAAAACTTGTTCATTTAGGTGTCCTAGATTTGCATTCTGCTTATTTCGTTATAGGTCTCTATCGCTTTATTTCTAACCTGAGTGAGAAGCTGGAAACTAAGCTGGGCCCGCTGCATATTGATCATCACTTCGTGGATGTTGTCGGTTTTTCCGGACACAAAATCCTGAACCCCTTTATCTGAGGTCTTCATAGTATTATCTACTCCCTGAATAGCTTTTTGAAGTGCCTGAGAGAATGACTCTCCAACCTGCCCTACTTCTATATCAAAATGGCGGGAATCACTTTCCGGATTTCCTGTTAATGGCCCCGACCGATTGATAAGCCCAGGGGTGGAAAAATTACCCATATCCCCATTCATTGCTTTCCGCGCATTACCCACTGCCTGCTGCTGTAAATTTCCTAAAAAGCCTGAAATTTCTGCCGGATTTGAGATCATGATGTTGCTCCTGTTTCGCTACTCTTTTAATTAAATTCTGGTGTCTATATTTAAGCCACGTGCCTGCGGTTGCACATTAATGCGGCCATCGTTGGTATAAAGATTCATGTCTTTTGCCGGCATGAATTTTTCCTGGATCAGGTTGCTTTCATCCTGTGTAAGTTTTGGAATATCAGGTGAGGCGGCGGCCTGTCTCAGGTTGGTAACCCGGTTTAGTTGTGTGATTGTTTGCTGGGGATGAACAGTATTGATCGGTGTCATTTTTTAGATCTCCATTGAACGTTTAATCATTTCTTTTTCTGCCTGAATGCTGCTCAGATTTGCTTCATACAGTCGGTTCGCGCTTACCAATTCGGCCATTTCCTGTACCATGTCCACATCCGGATAACGAACCATCCCATTCTCATCAGCATCAGGATGATTTGGATCGTATTCATATCTGAATCGTTCTTCCTCAGCTACTACGTAATCAGGGCCAAGTCCCACCGGGCCTTTATCCTGATTCAGCAGATCTGCGTTCGATCCGAGGTGTTTGGAATTCGTTGTTTTTAAGCCGGAAACACTTTCCTTCAGCACACTCATAAAATCAGATTGTTCCGGCCCTATAGTTTGTACGGTTTTGGGCCGATAAACATTAGTAGAACCTACGGGTGATGAAGTTCGGGCATTCGCAATGTTCTGCGAAGCGATATTGATGCGCTCGCGTTGAACGGCTAAGCCCTGTGCGGCGGTTTGAAAAGTGGATGAAATTCTATCTGCGATCATTATTCGTACAATTATCGGTTAATACCTGTAATTCCGGTTCTTAACAGATCGAAATGATGGCGAAGGGAGCGGGTCACAAGCTGTACTCTCATTTGCGTATCGGCCATTTCGATCATTTCATTTTCCAGGATCACGGATTCTTCAGTGATCTCAATAGATGGATTGGTGCCTTTCATTGCGCCGGCTCCACCGGATGACTGTGCCTGCTGTAGTTCATTTTCGAAATTGACTTCTCTACGGGTATATCCGGGTGTGTCGGCATTGGCAATATTGGTAGCAGTGATCTTCTGCCGCAATGAATACGCATCCATTGCATTGTTAAGAACCTGACTGTGACTATTGTCTATTAATTTCATGATTTCTTTCAGCGTTTGAGTTTTTCAGATGCCGAAACGCAATTAATATGCCACCTTCACGTATTCGCCTTCATTATGCTTCTTTTTATTAAATGACGGGATCTTTCTTTTAGAACCGGAGTATTATTGACCACCGAAATGGCAAAATTTTCCGCTGTTTTTTTCTGTAAATCGCTTAAGAAAATCCATTTTGGGCTGATAACCACTGTTGTGACCCATTAGAAAACCGATGTTTATGAGACTTTTAAAGCAGCAGCTACATGCCTGGCCTGAAGAGGAATTAATTCAGGAATCTGAGCAATTTCTTGATTACTATATGCCTGATACCAAATCTGAGCAGATGGATATTATTCAAACCTTCATATCCGACATTCCACATCCGGTTCTTATCGTCGACAGCATCACTGAAGAGATCCAGTATTTCAATCCTGCTGCTGATCTTGATGTACCCATGTTTGGCAAACCAATTGGTGATATCGTTCAGTTATTTGGAAAAGAAGTAGCACAGGAGCCCGTCGCTTATTTTAATGGAAAATGGTACTCCGTATTCAAAACACCCTTTCTCTGGGAAAATAAACGTCACACGAAATTTGAACTGAAACCGCGGACCATCATTCCAGACCGCCAATCACTGAATGGCTGGAAAAGTATGATCTCCGTAATGTTACACCGGTTCCGTTCCCCATTAACGGGGGTAGAAGGATTTCTTCATTTACTTGAAGAAGAAAATCAGGATCCCGATCTGATCAAACGCATCGAGAGTATTCAGGGTGGGGTAGATCGGCTTATCGCTATTCTCGATGAATTGGAGACCTTATATCATATTGAAGAGAATGATGAGGACCAGAGCCCTCAAAGCAACGACATTCAGAAGATCATCTACCAGATCCTGAAAAATTATCCGGCTCACATCCGAAAAAAGATCAGTTTTTATCAGTCGAAGGATAACGCTTCATTTCGCGGCAGTAAGATCAATGTTGAAAAGATCCTGGAAGCCCTCATTCAGAATGCGGTTGATAACGCCACCGGAGAAGAGGACAAGATCTTTATTGAGATCCATCCCGATACATTTATCAAGATCACAAACACCGGAAGAGTAATTCCGGATGAGGTAGTTGACCGGATCTTTAGTCCGTTTGTAACAACCAAAGCTGAGAATCTGGGCATTGGCTTAACTACGGCCATGCTACACGCCGAACAATTCGGCGGGGCCATCTTTTTAACGGAAAATTCTGCGTCGGAAGGTATTTCGTTCTCTTTATGCTTTCCTAAATAGATACAGATCGCATTTCTAATATTTCAGCTATTACCGGCTATCTTACTCGGTAACATTCAGTTACTGCTTAGGAAGCATCTCTGATTCTATAAGTAAAGAAGCTGAAACCAACTACCCTATTAAGTTCACGCTTGTCCGGCACGATAACTCAAGCAGACAGTACCATATCTGGGAAAATAAAAAAGTATTAGAGAAAACTGTCTGAACAATCTAAGGAGTGAACAATTAACCATAACTAACTGGTATGGAAAAAGAATACGTAGGTCTGGCTGAAGTACCCTCTAAAACACGTCGCCCGGGCAAAAAACTAAAAGACTTTGTTAAGCCGGTTCCCAGAGAGCAGGAAAGTGATTTCAGGTTGGAAGAACTCTTCATTTCCATCACCGATAAAAAATCGCACATTGAATTTGGCAACGAAATATTTACACGCATCAGTAAATATGAAAATCACGAACTTTCGGGTCAGCTTCATTCTATTATCCGTCACCCCGATATGCCGCGTGCGGCTTTCAAAATATTCTGGGATTATCTTAAAAGTGATAAAATGGCGGTGGCCTATGTAAAGAATCTTGCAAAGGATGGCACGTATTACTGGGTACTTGCCGTAGTTATCTCTCATGGAAGCACCTATCAATCCATACGTTTAAAGCCGGGAAGCGAACTCTTCGAGAAAGTAAAAGTCATTTATAATAAAACCCTCGAGTTCGAAAAGAAGGAAGAAAAGGTCTCCGGTAAAGCAGCTGCACTGGCCCGATCGGAGGATTATATGCTGGAGCTGTTAAACGAGGCCGGTTTTAAAGATTATGATGAATTTCTACTTGAAGCGCTTAAGTCAGAGATCTATAACAGAATAGATAAACTCAACTCAAAGGGCGTTAACCTAAAACGATACGTATGTAAAGCTGCCCCTCCGGAGTTGATCGATATCGCCCGTCATTTGAAATCGCTATGCATTCAGCAAAGAGTACTTAATCGTATTCAAAAAGCATTATACGAGCACTCCGATTATATCCTGGATCTCGCCCATTCCATTCTCCTGTTATCACTGAATGCTCAGATCGGCTCCACTAAACTCGACAAGAGCGATATTTCTCTTTCGGTAGTGGCCGAAAAAATGGGCGAGCAATCGCTGGTGGGTGAGAAACAACTACTGGAAATGAAAGAAAGCATCAATGAATTGCATAAGATTGGAACCAACCTGAACATGCATATTCTACTTACCACCATACAAACAGAACAAACCCTGGTGTGTTATCAGGAATCAGAGCAATTTCCAGAACAATCGAACGATTTTATGTACTCCTATTCCGAAATGATCGAGCAGGTATTAGATGCATACAAACCTCGACTGCAGAATATTATTAATGATATTGCCCGCTTACCTGAAGTGATCAAGAAAATTGTAACCGGGATCGAAGAGCTTGAGAAATTTCTGATGGTTCTTCGCTTCATCCATATCACCGGTAAGGTTGAGATCGCAAGGATGTCAGATAATTCGAATTCGTTCTCTACTACTTTTGCGGAATTGATCGAAGAAGTTGAAAATGCAGAAATGCATGTAAAGGAGTTATCAAAAGTAAGTTCTGAAAATAAGGATATCGTGAATGTGTATTCTGATCTATCTGATAAATTAACGTATCTGAACTCCGTGCTTTTTAAGTGATCGAATACCCAAGCCGCTTTTTTCTGCCAACATAGTACGTATTTACTTTTTTATACGATTACCTGCTTATGATTCTGCTTTTTACTCCGATAAGCACATTATAACCGGAATTAGAATTGTACTTATATGGTAACAGAAGATCTTATTATCGAAGAAGGACAGCGTGAAGAAACGTCCAGTTTGTTAAATGGGAAAAAAACAGCCAAAAAGTTTAAAGATTTTGAGCGCCCTACCCCCATCGATAAAGCAAGTGATTTTAAGTATGAGGAGTTTTTCTTTTCGATCACGGATAAAAAATCCCGCATAGCATTTGGTAACGATGTTTTTATCCGATTAAGTAAGTACGATATTTCTGAGATCTCCGGACAACTGCACAAAATTATTCGCCATCCGGATATGCCCCGATCTGTGTTCAAACTTTTCTGGGATTATCTGAAAAATGACAAACCGGTGGTAGCCTATGTGAAAAACCTGGCTAAAGATGGCAGCTACTATTGGGTGATCGCACTGGCCATTCCCACTGCAACCGGCTATCAGTCTATTAGGTTGAAACCGGGAAGTCCGTTATTTGCCAAAGTACAGCAGATCTATGATAAGACGTTGCGCTATGAGAAGAACATGGAGCAACAGATGGATAAGCAGCAAGCCATGGAAGCCAGCGAAAAATATATGCTGGGACTTCTGAAAGAAGAAGGATTCGAGAATTACGATGCGTTCATGTTGCATGCCCTGCAAGTAGAAATGGCGAACCGGCAGTCAAACTTGAAAGGTTGCTCATATACCGTGGAGGCTTGTAACGCAAAAAATGCCCCTACATCGCTTATCCGGATACTGAAGCATTTAACTACACTTTTCCAATCTCTGGCTGATCTGAATCGTATTCAGGATGCTTTAAACGAACACTCTGATTATATCCTGAATCTGGCGCATTCCATTCTCTTGTTATCGCTGAATGCTCAGATCGGTTCAACTAAACTGGATAAAAAAGACATTTCGCTGTCGGTTGTGGCCGAAAAAATGGGTGAACAATCTATGATGGGTGAGCAACAATTACTCACCATGAAGGACAGCATCAACGAGCTGCACGAACTGGGATCAAAACTGAATTTCAGGATCATCTATACCAAACTTCGTATAGAAATGGCCCTCATGTTCTATAAAGAGATCGAGAACGGAGAAGCGGACTATCATGGATTCGAGTACAGTGCCGAGCAAACCATCGATCAGTTGGTGTTATCCTTTCAGCCAAGATTAAAAAAGATCATTAAAGGTATTGGTGAACTTCCCGGTTATCTGCTCGATGTTATCACCGGCGTACAGGATATCGAAAAATTCCTGATGGTTCTTCGTTTTATCCATATTACCGGTAAGGTAGAGATCGCCAGAATGAACGATAATTCAAGTTCGTTTTCTACCACTTTCAATGATCTTATCCAGGAAATTGAAACGGCTGAAGTACATTTAAAAAAGTTATCGGATGTGGTGATGAGCAACAAAGACATTGCCAATGTATATGCCAATATCAGTGAGCAACTGGCTCAGCTATTTGAAGAGTTAGTTCGGGGTTAAGTCCTCAGATCCACTGCTTTTCGGGTGTTTGGGTTCTGATGGATGAGAACATCTTTCAGAACCGGTTTTTGAATTTTTATGAGTTAAATGGGACAGATGGTAGAAACAAAACTTCACAGGAATAAGAAGAAGATCAAAGATCTTAAGCAACCTGAACCAACCGATCAGGAAAGTGCTTTTCTATATCATGAACTTTTCTTTTCCATCACTGATCAAAAATCATTCATCGAATATGGTAATGAGATCTTTCGCCGGATCAGTAAGTATTCTGAATCTGACCTGGCCGGGCAATTACACAAAGTGATCCGACATCCGGATATGCCCCGCTCCATTTTTAATATTTTCTGGACCTTTTTAAAAAATAACCGGCCGGTAGCCGCTTATGTAAAGAATCTGGCTAAAGACGGCAGTTATTATTGGGTTATGACCCTGGCACTCCCCTGGGCAAATTCTTACCAATCCATCCGGTTAAAACCCGGTAGCGAAGTCTTTGAAACCGCAAAAAAATTGTACGCAGAAACTCTGCAATACGAAAAGAAGATGGAGCAACAGATGGATAAGCAGTCAGCCATGGAGGCGGCTGAGGTGTTCGCTCTTGATGCGTTAAATAAGTTGGGATTTGAATCCTACGAAGCTTTTATGGTATATGCGCTTCAGGCAGAAATGTGTCACCGGGAGGATGTGCTTAAATCAGAACATCGCACGCTGGATGTGTATGATACTTCCATCACTCCGAATTCGCTGCTACCAATTGCCAATAATCTTACAAAGGTTTGCCATTCGCTGCATAACCTTTCAACCATAGAACAGGCACTGGATAAGCACGCCGAATATATTTTGAATCTGGCCCAGTCGATCCTTCTTCTTTCCCTGAATGCCCAGATCGGCTCCACCAAACTCGACAAGAGCGATATATCACTCTCAGTAGTGGCCGAAAAAATGGGCGAGCAAAGTCAGAAAGGGGAATTACAGCTCCAGATCATGCGTGAAAATATCAAAGAATTGAATACGCTGGCCTCTAAGCTTAATTTCGACATCATAGTGGCTAAGCTACAGGTTGAAATGATCCTTATGTTCTATAAGGAAATTGATGACGGCATCAGCTCTGAAGCTTTTATGTATCGCGAAGAGCACGCGATCGTTCAGCTTATCGATGCCTTGAAACCAAGAATAAAGCAGATCCTGGAAGAGATCGGCGCTTTACCCGAATGCCTCTCAGAAATTGTGTATGGGGTGCAGAATATTGAGAAATTTCTGATGGTTCTGCGATTTATACATACCACCGGAAAGGTGGAGATCTCGCGTATGAAATCTAATTTCGAGTCATTTGGCACCACGTTCGACGAACTGATCCGTGAAGTGGAATCTACCGAGGTTCACCTCAAACAATTGTCAGATGTGGTGTATAACAATAAGGATATCGCCATTCTTTACACGAATATCTCGGAGCGATTGACCCAGCTGAATGAACATCTGATCCACGCCTGATCTATCTATACGAATTGTGAGACTCATCTGAGTCTCACGCCCATCTTACTTAATCATCCTCTCTCCCGCCCGACCTTCAACCTCTCTCAACGGTCATGGTGTTCACGCCTATGTTGCCTGAAAGAGTGGATAGAGTAGCTTTGTACATACAAACCTTAGATATAAGTTCTGTAGCTTGTTCTGCGGACAAAAAAAGAGACTTAGCCATGCCTGACTAAGCCTCTAACCATTTTGCAACTATCATCAACAAGATGAAAGCTTATCACTACTCAGAACAGCTTTGCATTAGCTGTTCCTTTTATGTTCTGTCTGTCAAAACTCAGGAAGAAAAGGGAGCCTTCCGGAGTTGTATCAAAATAAAATGTTCCATTTAGTTGCCGTACCAGAGTTTTCAGAAACTGATAACTCAGATTTGGCTTATTCTCTTCACCTTCATGAAATCCCTCAGGGAATCCCTTCCCATTATCACCAACAATTATGGTGATCTTTGAATCTTTAAGACTCATTTTAATACTCAGGATTCCTTCTTCAATATCCTTAAACGAGTGTTTGTAAATATTGATGATCACTTCGTTCATTATAAGTGAACAGGGATGAGCCTGATTGATGTTCAATACCAAAGGGATCAGGTCAAAATCTACCTCAATGTGCTGGCCGGGTTCTTCATAATCCCTGGCAATATTTGTGACAATGCCACGGATGTTCCGGCTGAATTCAAGTCGGGAAAAACTGCCCGATTCAAAAAGTTGTTCGTGCATCGAAGCCAGTGTTTTCACCCTGCTCACACTACTCAGCAATTTGTCCTGCACGTATTCATCTTCCTCGCTAATAGCCTGTAACTGTATCATGCCGGATACAATAGCCAGGTTGTTTTTTACACGATGATGAAGTTCTGAAAGCAATAACGATTTTTCTTCGATCGCCTGCTCCAGTCGAATTTCTGTTTCTCTGAACGGTGTAATGTCCTCACCCACCATCACAAAATTGATAATGGTGCCGTCTAATTGCTGAACCGGTGCAATTTTGGACGAAAAGATGAACCAATCCCCGTTTTTCTTTCGGTTAATGGGTTCACCCGACCAGGACAATCCGTTTTTAATAGATCGCAGGATCTGTTCATATTCTTCATGGGAAACCAGATCTGAGATCAGCACCCCGATTTCTTTCCCCAGCAATTCCTCCATGCTATAACCGGATAATTGCTGAAAATGTGGGTTTACATACTCGATCAACCCTTCACGGCTGATTATGATCACGCTACTCGGACTCAACTCAACTGCTTTGATCAGTTTACGCTGAATCACATCCGCCTCTTCCCACTCATTGTACGGAAGCGTGGTGTATTCATTATCGCTGTTCATGGTATCTAGCGCCTCTTCTAATCTTTCCCAGAATTTATGGATACTGTCTCTCTTGGTATTTATACCTTTAATTTGCGTGGTTGAGCTCCTTTTCTCTGATACTGATTCGCTTAATACCTCCATTAGCGAATATCCCTGGGCCAGTTCCTCCCAGTTCTTTCTTCCCTCCAGTATCATTTTCTTTGCTGATTCTTCCTGATTCTTACTGATCAGCGTTAACCCGGATCGTTCACTATTTTCCTTCGAGATCCGTTCGTTTCGCTTCTCATCAGCCCGCTCTTTTTTCTTCTTAGATGAATCTTTCACGACCTCTTCTCCGGTTTCTTACATTATTAACTCGTGTGTCTTTGTCTGCTATAAAGAGAACCAGGTCTTTGTTTCTATTTGCTAAGGCACACCTATCCCTGTAACCGGATAATGATAATATGTGATGTGTCTTATACATGGGGTTCTTGTTTACTTGTTAAAAGGAACCAGATAGTGAGTGTAATTTCCTCACTATCTGGCCTTGGCTCATGCGCCTCTCTTGACCATAGTTTCTTTTTATCTCAATCTGTCAAAACCTTGCTGATCGAACACTGATCAGCTCAGTGATGTTTTCGGTGATGGCAGCATCTCGCTCAAAGACTGCCATCCATCCCGAAAACTATGCTAGAAGTCACCAAAATCGTCGTCATCATCAAAAGGTATCAGGTCAGACCCTGCAATACCGTTTGATTTTCCATTCGCTTTATGATGACCGTTTAATCCATTTTTAGCGGGTTCCGGTATACTGTTTTCCACTTCTGCCAGTGCTGTTTGTTCTTCAACTTCCGCAGATCTCTTAAATCCTTTGTTGAACTTTTTGGCTATGGAATCTGCCCACTTTTTCGCATCAACCGGGGCATTTTCACCACTTACAGAAACTGAACTTAATGATGAACGATGATCCCGTTTACTTAAGGTTCCTGCCAGGGCTGCCAGATCATTCACAATGGCATTCAATTCGTTTGCCTGAGAAGACAACTCTTCTGCTGCACTGGCTGATTCCTCAGATGAAGAAGCATTACTCTGAACCACATTATCCATTTCCTGCATCACCGAATTCATCTGTTGTATGCCATCAGCTTGTTCTTTGGATGCTGCAGAGATCTCTACCACCAACGTACTCACCGAATTGATACTGTCTTCGATACGTTTCAGGTTGTCGCTCACCTCCTCTGCAACGCTGGTTCCGCGAACAGAACTAGTTTGTGATTTCTGGATCAGATCTGAAGTATCCTTGGCGGCTTCAGCACTTCGCTGAGCCAGGTTTCTAACTTCTTCAGCAACTACTGCAAATCCTTTTCCTGCCTCACCGGCACGTGCTGCTTCTACTGCGGCATTCAAGGCAAGCAGGTTGGTCTGGAACGCAATATCATCGATCGTTTTAATGATCTTGGACGTCTCGTCGGAAGAATCCTTGATCTCTTTCATGGCCTTGTTCATTCTGACCATTGCTTCCACCCCTCGTTCTACCAGTGGTTTAGCCTCATTCATGGCAAGCTCTGCCTCGGTAGAATTCTCATCGGTCTGCTTTATCTGTGATCCCATTTCTTCCAAAGAGGAAGTAGTTTCCTGAAGACTGGCAGCCTGTTCACTGGCACTTTCTGCCAGACTCTGGCTGGAGCCGGTGAGTTCGGTTGATGACGCTTTCACTTGCTCAGAACCAATAGATAGACGCTCGATCAATCCGGCCAAAACTTTATTGATGTTGTTACGGGTATATAATCCGACAACAAATGCAGCAACCACGAATACAACATCAATGATCAGGATGATCGAATTAAAGGTACTCGCCTTATTTTGTGATGCGAGCGCTGTTTCTCTGGCTGCATCTTCAGCGGCCTGACTAACTTCCATCGCTGTAGCAAGGATTTCCTCATATTTTCTGATCAGTAATTCCTCTGATTCAATTTCACTTGCCCGGTAATCAGCCAGATTTTCAAACTGGTCTACATAGGTTTGTAACAGATCTTTTGAGTCTTTTACGATCTCATAGGTGCTGGATGAACTGGAAGTAGTCGCCAGAATGGTAGCCAGATTGGTATTTGCACCACGCAACTGACTAATTATGGACTGGTACTGACTCAGATCCTGATCATCTTCGGTTTGTAATGGTTTTTGAAAATCTGTGATCAGAAACTGTATACCGGCGATTTCACTGATCCGGTCCGCACTCATATCACTCAAATAATCATCCAGACGGTCATTCAGCTTTCTGGAAGTCACCAGAGCTTCATTCTTAATAGTACTGATCATCATATTATTCTCAAGAAACTCCAGCATCGTTTCCTGATACTGATCATTTATAGCCGAGAATGTCCCAATCTGACTTTCCAGTACGGGCAGATCAAATTCTACGATATATCCTTTTAATTCTTCGATCTCGCCATTTAATTTATCGAAACGACTTACTGCTTTATCCATGTAGGATCTGTCGTGGGTATGACTGAATTGCATATACTCATAGCCGACTGTGCGAAGAGTTTGTTCGTACGCTGCGGCTGATCCCCATTCGTTCAAATAGGCATCTGACAATAGTTTCGATTCATTCTTTAATGTTCTTAGTGAAAAGAATGAGGCCGAACCCAATAACAAAGTTATGATGGTTGAAGCAGCGGTAAGGACCATGATCCTTTTTCCGATCGTCCAGTCATTACTCACCGACTGAAACTTATTGACACTTGATTTTAATTTTGTGATTGCCATATCTATCCTGTTTGTATCTTTATGCTACTATTTCTTCTGTATCCTTTTCGTGCTCGGGCATTTCAAAGACCACCCGATGTGCATCTAAAATCATTTTTACGGTTTCATTGATCTTACCAATACCTGCCAGGTACTTGTCGTTGATCGGAATTCCGAATTCTGGCACGTCTTCTATCTGGGCGTCGGTTACATCAACCACTTCAGACACTTTATCTACCAGAACGCCAGTTAACCGTGCTCCATCCTGAACTACGATCATCACAGTTTCTTCGGTATTAGCGATGGTTGGCAGGCCGAACCGGCTTCTTAAATTCATTACCGGTATGATCTTCCCTCTCAGGTTCACAACTCCCTCAATGTAGTCGGGCATTTTTGGCACTTTAGTGATCGGCATCAATCCAATGATCTCCTGTACTTTCAAAATATCAATGGCATATTCTTCATCACCTAAAAAGAAACTGAGGAACTTTCCGCCTGTTAGATTGTGACCTTTGCTCTCTTTTGCTTTTTCTTTCACCATTAAACCTTCCATTTCATATCCATTTTAGAGTTGTTTCCCTTTTTATCGGTAATACCTTGGGTTTCCTTAAGTGCTTTTCGACCAAAATTTGGGTAGTATTTTTTGATACTTACGATATGAATCCATAAAAAAAGCACTGCCGGGTGATCAGCAGTGCTTTTAATAAAATTCGATGAGATCTATCCTTTGATCTGGAAATTAATCGGTAGTGAATAATACACACTTACCTTTTTCCCACCTTGTTCGCCCGGCTTAAATTTCACTTTTCGTATACCTTCGATCGCAGCCTGTCCGCAACCAGCTCCGATATCTTTCAGGATCTGTGGGTTTTTAACCTGTCCGTTCTCATCCACTATAAATCTCAGAAAAACTCTGCCTTGAATGTTATTTTGTAATGCCAGTTTTGGGTATTCGATATTTTTGTATACCTCAGCCAGGCCACCGATAAGTTCCGGCATTTTCTCAGCTACGTTATACACCTCACTTGTATCGGCCAGAGTTATGATTACTGTTTCATCACTAACTGAAGTACTGGTACTTGCTGTTGCTACTGCGCTTAGTATCAGGCTGCTTGCTAACATTATCCCCGCAGCCATCATTATTTTGTTTACTTTTTTCATGGTCTTAACCTTTGTTATTTACGTAAAGAAATTTCTCTCTCTGTGTGTTTCAGTATTTTTTTAGAAAGTGATCTTGAAGTTCACCGGAAGCGAGTAGTATACCTTAACGGGTGTACCATTTTTTGATCCGGGCTTGAATTTCACCTTCTGAATACCTTCGATCGCGGCTTGTCCGCATCCGCCTCCAATATCCTTCAGGATCTGAGGACTCTGTACTTTCCCATTCTCATCAACGATGAAACGGATAAATACCCGACCTTCGATACGGTCATTTTTGGCTTTGCTTGGGTATTTGATATGCTTATAAATTTCAGGTAAACCACCTACGATCTCCGGCATCTGATCCACTACATCGTAAACCTCAGTAGTATCATTTGCAGCATTAAGCACAATGCCATCGGTAAGTTCCCCTGCCTGTGCGTTGGTAGTAATTCCCAGGATTACACCAACAAACACCATTGCTAACGTCTTGTAATTTTTAATTGTTTTCATACTTCATGTACTAAGTTGATTTGGTAAGATGATTCAGTTATCGGCAAACATTAAAATTCCTTAATGTTTTTTAATGAATAATTATTCTCAAAAAAAAAGAGCATCAGCTTTTCAAGATGATGCTCTAACCTAACCTTTGTGGGAGATAACCATTGTGTATCAGCCTCCATGATTAGAAGAGGCTACTGTTAAATCAATAATTACTCTCTGTACTACTTAGGTTATCGCATCAAAACATCGGTACTTAAATGACCGACTCATTTTTTTTTGACCGCTGATCAAAAATCCGTCAGTTCACCATCATCAAGCAGTACCAGCTCTTCGTAATTTTGTACCGGTGCCTTTTCCGCATCTTGCTTTTTATGATGGTTCCCGGTAGCAGAACTTCCCTGGAAAGTGATCTCTGATACTGCTTTTCCTCTTTTGTTTCTTCGTAACCGAATAGAGGTACTCCCTACTAATTCAGATAATCTGCCAACCACATTATGCAGAGACTCAGCCTGTAGTGATAATGCTTCTGCAGCACTGGCCGATTGTTCTGAATTGGTGGCATTGTTATGCACCACAATTTCCATTTCGCTGATCACCGAACTCATATCGTCTATGCTTTCAAGTTGTTCCTTAGCATATGCAGCCATTTCAGCGATCATCTCATCAACGCTTCCGGAGCTGATTCGGATCTGGTCGAGGTTATCGGAAGCCAGTTCTGCGATCTCAAAACCACGTTCCGAACTTTCCTGCGATTTTTTGATCAGATCGGTGGTATTGCGGGCGGCATCCGCACTTCGTTGTGCCAGATTTCTAACTTCTTCGGCAACCACCGCAAATCCCTTTCCGGCCTCACCGGCTCTCGCTGCTTCAACTGCCGCATTTAATGCGAGTAAATTCGTTTGAAAAGCAATTTCATCGATCGTTTTTACGATCTTGGAAGTCTCCAGGCTCGCCTCTCTGATCTCCGTCATGGCCTGAGTTAATTCACTTACAGCTTCAACCCCCTCACTAACCAGATTCCTGGTTTCCATCATCGCCTTTTCTACCGCACTCGTACTCTCATTACTTTGTTTGATCTGAAGCGCCATACTATCCAGCGAATTTGAGGTATCCTTCACCCGTGCAGCCTGTTGCGCGGAACTCTCCGCCAGTTCTCTGCTCGATTCTGACAGTTGATCGGATGAGGTGTTCACTTCTTCAGCACCGTTGTTAATATTCTTAATGGCTTTGGTCATTGTACCGGTTATTGACCGACCGATCAGCAATCCGAAAAGCAGTGCAAATATGCCATTCCCGACCACAATAGCTCCAAGTATCCAAACATAGGTAGCTACTGTTGTATTTGTATTCTTGCCTTGTTCATAGGCATCATTTTCAGCTAATTCGGCAAGTGTTATGGAATTTGCAAGGATCTGATCATACGCTTTCAGACGTATGTTCTCCTGCTCTGTAACCGTTTTTCGTGACTCGATCATTGCCCGAACGGTCAACACATTGTCATTCAGTGTTCCAAGAGCGATCTGTAAATACATCATTCCCTCAGCGGAACTAACGCCGTTTAGCAGCTTCCCAAAATCCTGACGAACGGCGATCAGATTCTCTTCGATATTTTGTAGTTGTACAGCATCATTCTCAGCTTCTGATTTCCAAAGCCGCTGAATTTCCACTCCCTGTTTAACCAATAATTCCTGTGCCTTATAGATGCGATCCTGCTCCTCACTCTTTTCTGTTGGATTTAGAGCCGGAAGTCCCGATTTAGCTACTTCCAGGTAGTCATGTACACTGGCAATAAAATCCTGAGTAGACTGGTAGGTAAGATCCCGGTAGGTTAACAAAGCCACAAATGCGCCATAGAAGCTGTACATAGATCGCTCCAGTTGAACTATACTGCTATCCATCTCAATGGTTCTTGCCTTCACTTCTTCCAGCTCGAACCTTTCAGAAAGCGATCCTACAGAATCCACACCTGTTTTTATTTGTTCTAAAAGCTGTTCTGTCTCACTCCACTCATTTTCATCAAAATTCTGGCTGAAATTTGTCAGATGTTGGCCCAGGTCCCGTGTATCACTTTCAATGGCTCCTGCAATCTTCAATCCCTCCAGACTCTGATCTACGAGGGTATTGGAGTAATTATTGATCTGAAACAAAGCATACATCCCAACCAGCCCTACAGCCAATAAAATGATGGTTCCACCCACCGATAAGAAAATGATCCTTTTACCGATGGTCCATTTATCCATTCCGGAAATGTTTATTAGTAAGTCAGACAGCCACTTTATAAATCTCATTCTTAATCCTCTATTTTATACTGGTATTAGACCGGCTCAGATCTCAAACCCAAAAGCAACGACTTCTACATTTAAAATGAGTTTAATAACACCTTCAATATTTCCTAATCCCAGTAGAAATTTGGTTTCGATGTTACTGCAGGCCGTTTCAATTTGCTCTATTTGTTCCTTTTTGATATCCGCGACTTCCGAAACCCGATCAACCAGAATTGCCCGAAGTTCCTCTCCTTGCCTGAGCACTATCATCACCGTGTCTTCGGTATGATCGGCGGGAGGAAGCTTGAATCGTTTTCGCAGATTTATTACCGGTACGATCTTATCCCGTAAATTGATGATCCCGTCGATAAACGCGGGCATTTTGGGAACCGGAGTTATGGCAGTTACACCAATGATCTCCTGCACTTTAAGTATCTCAATAGCATACTCTTCTTCACCCAGGAAGAAGCTCAGAAATTTACCTCCTTCCACAGAGATAATCCCTTCAGCTGAACTATTTGATTCAGATAATGTATTCATCATCGTATTTGTTTATTCCGTTCTTAACCACGTACTAAATTGTTACTAAAACCTGATTCACCTCACATACTACTTATCGGAAAAACAGAGAGTTGCTTAAATCGAAAAAGCAGATCACAGGAAATTTTCTTTCACCAAAAGAAAAAGGAGACCCGGAAGTCTCCTTTTTAAATGAGTTAACTAGAACTCAGAAATCGCCGAAGTCATCCTCATCCCCAAATGGGATCAGTTCCTCAAACTTCTCTTTTTTATGTGATGTGGCCTTCTCCGTTCTATTCTTTTTAGGTGTAACGGTGGAATCGGGTCCAATTTTGAACTCAGAAAAGGTTGAGGATGTTCTCATTTCCTGCATTGCCGAACCAATGCCAGCAAGTATGGCAAGATCACTTACTATACTATTCAGTTCATTAGCTTGCGATGATAGTTCCTCTGCAGCACTTGCCGATTCTTCGGAAGAAGAGGCATTACTCTGCACCACATTATCCATTTCCTGCATTACTGAGTTCATCTGTTTTATCCCGTCCGATTGTTCCCGGGAAGCAGCCGAAATCTCAACCACCAATGTTCTTACATTATTGATGCTTCCTTCAATTTTTACCAGGTTATCGCTCACTTCTTCAGCAACGCTGGTACCTCGAACTGAACTTGTTTGAGAACGTTGTATCAGATCGGAAGTATCCTTGGCAGCTTCAGCGCTTCGTTGGGCCAGATTTCTAACTTCTTCCGCCACAACGGCAAATCCTTTTCCGGCCTCACCGGCCCGGGCCGCTTCTACAGCAGCGTTCAATGCTAATAAATTCGTTTGAAAGGCAATATCATCGATGGTTTTAATGATGCGGGAAGTTTCATTACTAGATTCATTGATCTCTTTCATGGCCTGATTCATACGTTTCATCGCTTCTACACCTTTTTCTACCATCGGCTTTGCGTCGTTCATTGCCATCTCAGCTTCCGCAGAGTTCTCTGCTGTCTGGGTGATCTGCGACCCCATTTCTTCCAGGGAAGAGGTGGTTTCCTGTACACTTGCCGCTTGTTCACTGGCGCTTTCTGCCAGATCCTGACTTGATCCGGTTAACTGAATGGAGGAGGCTTTCACTTGCTCAGAGCCTGCTGAAAGCCGATCGATGATTTCTTTCAAGGCTTTATTGATCGATCTGCTGGTAACAAAACTTAAACCGCCGGCTACAACCAAAACAATTACTGAAGCTATCAGAACAAAAACGATCGCATTATTCCCGGCTTTGGCTGTACCATTTCCAAGATCCACAGCCCCTGCGTGTGCGGCTTTTGATAATTCAAGTGACCGGCCGAGTGCTGCGTTAGAAGCTGTGTACACTACTTTTTCGTTCTCTTCTCTTTGTTCTAATGCTTTAATATATGATTCGGCATGTGTTTCAAAATCTCTTAGTTGGGAATACAGCTTATTTAGTTTATCCGATAATTCAGTATTCGAAGTAACAACCACTTCTTCTTTCAACACGCTGATCTTTTCGATGGTTGCTTTCAGTTCTATCGTGATCGATCTCAACGCTCCGTAGTCCTCACGGGCATCTGTGCGCCAGAAATCATTTATGACCTCATGTACCAAACTTACATTTTCTGCTAATTCCTGCGACAACTCATTCGAATTATAATTGAGGTCGTCAAGTATTACATCGAATTTACTGTCCGTAATTTCCAGTTCTTCTTTATTGCTGATCATATTCAATTCGTAGGTATGAAATTGATCAACTGCCTTTCTATAGCTACCCACGTCATTTTTCAGATCAATAATTAACCGCTGAAGTGTAGGTAAATTCTTTTCTGTACTTAGTGCATCTAATTCATCAATGGCCTGATCTACCACATCAAAATTATCGGTCACTTTAGTGTAGGTCTCTTCCGACTTGTCTTTTTGATAACGCATTCGGTAATAACCGGCTTCGCGCATCCCTTGTTCAAGCCTTTCAGCCATTTCCCATTCGGGTATGTAGGCCTCAACTAACCGACTTGTGTTCTTATTGATCTGATTGAATTCAAACAAGGCGAATGAACTTAATATCAGAGTTATTACAATTACGCTGGCACTCAATATCAGAATTTTCTCCCGTATTGTGCGCTCTTTTCCCCTTTTGCTCCGTGCTCCTAAGCTAAATTTACCAGACATCTCTTTCCCTTTAAAGTTAGACTATAGCTTTATGCTATGCCTAAAACGGTTGACACCCGCTTAAACCTAAAACGTATTTTTTTCTTTCAGCGGGTAATACCTCCGCTTCAAAAGTCTTATCGCACATTTATTAAAAAAAATTAATCTTTCTCAGTCTTTTTTCGTCATTAACACAAAAAGAGGTGTACCCAATAAAGGATACACCTCTCTTGTCAAGAAGTTTAAAAGCAAACTATCTACAAAAAGATCGTTCTCATTAATATTCTACTACACCCAAAGCTTCGAGGATCTTATCCTTCAGCTTTTCGGGAGTAAATGGTTTATGAACAAACCCTGCTCTTAGCTTACTAATTAATTTAATACGTTCGTTGTTGCTTTCTGTTGATACGATCAATACGGGAATATCTCTGGTTTCAGGTTTATTTCTCACCCGCTCCAGCATTTCCATACCGTCCATAACAGGCATATTCACGTCGATGAAAAGAATATCGAGCCATTCCCGGTCCAGCACATCCAGACCTTCCTGACCATTTGATGCTTCGTGGATCTGTTCCACTTCCACACCACTGTTTATTATCGTCTTCTTGATCATACTCCGCATTACTGCGCTATCATCAACAACTAGAATATTAATTGCCATTTCTTTCTCCGCTGTATTACAAAGTTGGTTGTAAAGTTTGCTTTTTCATGTGTTTTATAATCGCGTCAGGAATTTTCTGCAAAGGAAGCACATCGTCAACTGCTCCGAGTTTATATGCTTCCTTAGGCATTCCATACACTACTGATGTTTCTTCATCCTGGCCGATCGTATAAGAGCCTTTCTGTTTCATGGCCAGCAAACCTTTTGCACCGTCTGCGCCCATGCCGGTTAAGATCACACCCATAGCATTCACTCCCACATTCTGTGCAATAGAATTGAACATCACGTCCACACTTGGGCGTTGGTGATGTACCGGAGGTCCCTGCTTGATTCTGGCATAATACTTTGCTCCAACTTTATCGACTAGCATATGATAATTTCCCGGGGCAATGAGCGCCTGTCCGGGCCTCACCAGGTCATTATCTTCTGCTTCTTTCACGTTTAAATTGCAGATGCTGTCCAGCCGTTCTGCAAAACTCTTGGTAAATACCGGCGGCATATGTTGTACAATTACAATACCCGGCATATTTGCAGGCAATTGAGTAAGTACGGCTTCTAATGCCCGGGTTCCTCCGGTGGAAGCTCCTATCGCTAGTAGTTTATTTGTTGTATGAACCAGCGAAGCTTCTTCTATCAGCTGAGGCTTACTTCTCTTTACATCACCTGTGGCTGACGGAGTATGTACTGTTTTATCAAACTTAGCCTGAGCAGCAACCCGTACTGCTTTCACAATATCTTTGGTTATATCCTGGGTGGAATATGCTGATCCCGGCTTACATAAAACTTCAACGGCACCCAATCTTAATGCATTAATGGCATTCTGACTATTTTTGGGAGTCAAAGAACTTACCACTACAACCGGCATCGGAAAATGCTTCATCAGTTTTGACAAGAATGATAGACCGTCCATACGCGGCATTTCAAGATCCAGTGTAAGCACATCCGGTTTTAGCTTTACGATCTTTTCACGGGCGATATAAGGGTTCATTGCAGTGCCAACAACCTCAATATCCTGCTGCTTATTAAGCTCTTCGGATAATAATTTTCGAACAAATGCTGAGTCATCTACAATTAACACCTTAATCATGATCAGGCCTCCGCTTTATAATAGATCGAAATTTCAGCGCACCCTTCATCCAGATTTACTTTGATCTGCTCATGAACCATACCGCCAAATAAGGTATTCAGATCTTCATTTTTATCTGCAATTCTGGGTGGTCGTATTACACAGATATTGTCATCCTTGGCGAATAACGGAACGGTATTTCCGCAAATGATATTTGCGATCTCGCATAGCGCTCCTTCCTTATCTTCCTGTGTGGCTTCATCTACCCCCAACATGTTACTGGCAATAGCATCCAGTAAGGTGTCGGATGGGTTTATCACCATTCCACCTTCCGCTGCACCATCAAAGGCAACTACAGATTTTGTGACACCTGATGGTTCCTGTTCGCCTCCAATATCTTCAAGCTCCCAATCTTCTAACGGAAACATATAACAGGTAATCTCGAAGGTATTCAGAGCGATGTCGTGAATTTTATCCGTATAAATAATACTCATTGCTTTTTGAATGTTGTTTCTGAATTTGTTCTTTCAACTCACCGATCATAAATGGCTTTTCCAGATAACCGTGGCCCCAAAACCGGAGCATATTCTTCACTGTATCTGTTTTTACTGATGTAACCGCCACTACCGGAATATCCTTGTTCACAGGATCACTGTGCATGCGCGTCAAAAACTCTACCCCATCCATTACCGGCATATTTATATCGGTTAGAATGAAGTTCGTTTGAACCGATTTAAGTATTTCCAGCGCTTCTTTACCGTTCTCGGCTTCAAATACGTGTCCGATCGGTAAGTCGCTTTTCATTAAACTTATTTTTAGAAACACACGAATCGCAGGTTCATCTTCTACAAGTAATATGTTTAATTCTGTTTCTTTCATCTGCTTGTTGCACTTACTGTGCTGTATTGAATTACTTCAGTTTATCGACACCCTTCTATAATTCTTTATAATCAGGCATTTGTTTTTCTACACCTTCCAGATCCATAATAGATGCCATTTGGTACCATTTATCATGATCGAGTATATCTTTATGTTGTTTAGCCAACAATAATAGTGCGTGCGACATGTGCGTCGATTTTTCCATCAACCTGTGCGTGCTTGCGATCTGCTCTTCGATCATTCTGTTCAAACTCGTTCTCATTATACTACACAGTGTGTTTTGGCGTTCAATGGTTCTTTATTAATGGTGACCAGGCCATCTGAAATATTAAGCGTCATGGTTCTGGAAATATTACCACCTACTTGCTGGTGACTGATCATAAATCCATTCTTCCAGAGCAATTTCCTGAGCGTAGTGAAATTTCTTTGCCCTATCTTAAAATAATCCTCACCCGGGCCTCTCTTCATACTTGCGCCACCGGCCACATTCAATTCAAAATTCTGTTTCTTTGCCCCCAGTTCGTACATCATTTTCAGCAGGGTCGCAAAACCTGTATCCACATACATCGCCGGATTTGCTTTCGCTTTGTCCGGATCAGCTTTAGATATGGGCAGCATCACATGTGCCATACCACCAACTTTAGCCACTGAATCATATAATGTTATGCCCAGGCATGACCCTAACGCATGGGTTATAATGAGATCGTCCGGATTGTTGGACACTTTTATGTCGCTAACACTTACTACTTTTTTCATTTATCCGTTATTCATCATCGTTTCTGATACGCTGCAGGAGCTACATAAACAAAGTTGTTATTATCTGATGGAATACTCTCTGAGTGCCCGATGAACAGGTACCCGCCCGGCTCCAACATTTCATAGAATCTATTGATCAATTTTCTCTGGGTTTCCCGGTTGAAATAGATCATCACGTTTCTACACATGATCACATGAAATCCATCTTTTAATGGCCATTTCTCGGTTAGATTTAACCGGCCATAGGTTATCATCCTGCGGATCTCATCATTTACTTTGTACTCACCATTTCCAACTTTGGTGAAATATTTTTTTTCTAAATGCTCAGGTACATCCATCATTTTTTGCGATGAATAAACCCCGGCTTTGGCTGTCTGAAGTATCTCCCGGCTGATATCGGTGCCAAGTATTTTAACCGAACGCCAGGCAGTTTCCTGTTTTCCTTCTAAGAGGGTTATGGCCATTGTTACCGTTTCCTCTCCCGATGAACATCCCGCAGACCACCATTTAACATCACGACCTTTCATTTTTGGCATAATGTTATTTTTGATGTAGTTGAAATGACCAACTTCCCGAAAGAAATTCGTTTTATTGGTCGTTATTACATCAACCAGCGCAAGAAATTCCTGCCCGCTGGAATCACTATCCACGTATTCCAGATACTCACTGAAACTTTGCACGCCCACCCGACGGATTCTTTTCATCAATCGACTACGTACCAAGGCCTCTTTCCCTTCCTGAATAAAGATCCCGCAATAATCATGGATCATTTTTCTCACTTTCTGGAAGTCTTCATCCTGAAGCTTAAGCGAGGCCGGTGACGGATGTGTGCTGAACATACTCATGGTTTCCCTCTTAAGCAGCCGCTTCAATTAAGGTGGAGGTATCAAGGATCAGACCTACACGTCCGTCTCCTAAAATGGCTCCTCCCGAAATATGATTGGTCTTAGCGATATTATTGATTGACTTACCCACCAGTTGCTGTTGGCCGATCACCTGATCTACAAGGAGCGCATACCAGCTATTGTTATTGCTGATAATTAGCATAGTGCCGTCTTCCAGGGTTTCATTTGCTCCATCAATACCAAATAATCGGTGTAGCCGTATTACCGGAATCGAATTTCCGCGGAACATTACCTGCTCTGCATCTCCCATAACGGTAAATATGTCTTTCTTTCTTGGACGGAATGTGGTGTCGATATTTATGGTAGGCACGATAAATTTCTGCTCGCCTACTCGTATAAGCATTCCGTCGGTTATGGCAAGAGTAAATGGCAATTCCAGACTGATCAAAGTGCCTTTGCCGAGTTCTGAACTCACTTCAATTTTACCCTGAAGCTGCTCAATAGATCGGCGTACCACATCCATTCCTACTCCACGGCCGGAAAGATCCGTAACCTTTTCTGCAGAAGAGAATCCCGGCAGGAAGATGAGATTATAGATCTCATTCTCGGTTAGTTTTTTCTCCGGATCAACTAAGCCTTTTTCAATAGCTTTTTTCAGGATCACATCTTTATTGATGCCTCTACCGTCATCCTGAATTTGGATGATCACTTTACCACCTTCCTGAGAAGCCCGTAAAGTCACATTAGCCATTTCAGATTTCCCGGTTTTTGCACGTTCTTCCGGATCCTCAATGCCATGATCCAAAGAATTCCGAAGCATGTGAATCAACGGATCGTTAATAATGTCCACCATATTACGATCGATCTCGGTGTCTTCACCAAAGGTGGTAAACTTGACCGGTTTGCCTGCTTTTCTGGAAAGATCTCTGATCAATCGATTCATTTTATGGAAAGTAGCCCGTAACGGAACCATTCGAAGTGTTAAACTGGTATCCTGTAACTCGCGAATGATCTTTGTGGCGTGATTTACTTTCTTCTGTAATTCTGAGTCCTTAGGGATGTTATTATCCTGAGCTACTACTGAATGTGCGATCACAAGTTCGCCCACCATATCGATCAGACGGTCCAGACGGTTTACACTTACCCTAACCGATGATTCAGATTCAGATTTAGCATTAGATTTCTCAACCACGGTTGGCTTTGCAACAGGTTTTTCTGCAACCTTGGGCTCTTCGGCTTTAACAGGTTCTTCTTTCTTTTGCTCTGCCTGTTCTTCCGAATTTTTTACCTGAGGAGTTTCTTCTTTTGCTTCTTCCTCCATCTCCTCTTTAGCTTCAACCGGTTCTGCAATAGCCGGAGCCGCTTCAATATTCATAACTTCTGCCAGTGCATCAGCCGGGGTTTGCTTATCGTCCGACACTTTTGAAAGCACGCTCATCATATTATCGTACTTATCGGGCTTAGGTAACGGATCGCCACCCTGGGCATGCTCTACCACTGCCAGCAGTTTTTTTATGATATCAATAGACTCGAAATTGATATCCGCATTGGCCTGATCGAAAGAAAGATCGCCTTCCCGAACCATACTCAATACTGTTTCAACAGAGTGAGTAAATTCTGTGATGGGCTCCAATCCCATAAAGGCTGAAGTACCTTTTATGGTATGGAAACATCGGAATACCGTATTGATCAATTCATCATCTTCCGGTTTTTCTTCCAGTTCCAGCAGTGCACTTTCAGCCATTTCAATAAGTTCATTACACTCGGTAATAAACTCACCAACCATAGACAACTCAATATCAAGAGGGATATAAAATACGGACTCCTCTTTTTGCTCATCTTCCGGCGCATCTACTACAGGCTCCGCTGTTTGTTCAGCATTGCCATCATCAGAGGTAGTTTCTGCCACAGGCTCATCTTCCTGAACAGACTTTTCAGCCGGAACGTCAGAATCCCGGTACATTTCAAATTCTTCGTCGCTCTCCACTTCAATAGCCGATTCTGCTGCCTGTGAAACAACCTCTAACCAGCTTTCATCCGTGATATTTCCTTTCTGGTAGTTTACTACTGCTACCAATGCTTTACTCAGCGGCTCTTTATAAACCTCTGTGTGATTTTTTATCAATGAGGCTATAAGATTGATCAAATGCTGAACTTCCTCTTCCGATAAAAGATCTTCATTTATCGAAATGATGTAGGAAGCCAGATCATCGAGAGTAGCCTCTTTAATTTCCTGAAACTCAAAATCATCAACCGTCTCTCCCTCCTGAGCTTTAGCCAATTCATCGGCCTTTTTCTTTAGCTCTTCTACCTCATCCATTTCAATCACGGTATCCGCGGATTCTTTATTTCCATGAAGAGCATGATCGAGCGTATCGTATGCCCGCTCAAAATCCTCTACCTTGATCTCTCCTTCCTGGATGATGAACTCCCGGATGGTATTAACCGCCTGCATCGAAGCAGCTTTAACGGTCATATAAAAATCATCTTTTTCGTACAGATGTTTCAGACCTTCCCAGGAGAGATCCACTAATTTCTGCAGTTGGCGGGAATCGTTACCAAGTAAAGTAACCACTTCTTCAAATTTTGCCCCTGCAATTGCCACGTTATCACGATCGTTGGGCCAGATATCAGCCATCAATCGTATGATCGACTCAAGATCTTCTATGATTTTTTTATTATCTGTACTCATAACTCTGCTTATTTATCTGGATTCACTCATTGCCATTGTTAAAAGAAATTCGCCATTAGCACTATCGAATTTCATTTTTACTGTGGGAGGTTTATTGGGCATAAATAAGGTGAGATCACTCCCCCGGGTAGCGGTTGGTAATGATGACTGCCCTCTGAAACCAACTTGTTCAATATTAGCTGCGACATCTCCGGCTAAAATATTTGCGATCTCTCCGATCAAATCCCCCATATCGTCACTTTCAAAAGGAAGTTCCATTCCAATAAATACTTCTGAAAGACTAACTGCTGTCTCTTTAGGGATTGCCAGCATTAAAGAGAATGTGATATCAGGATTGAATACGGCTATGTTTCCGATCATTCCATTCAGCGGCCCGTCAGGCTCTGCATAGTCTGAATAAACCGGTGCTTCCCCCGAAATCGATTCAAATGTATTGATCACTGATTCTTTCACGATCTCTACGATCTGTTCCGGAATATGTACTGCTTTTTTTAATTCTTCAGTTATCATTGCTTATCCTGTTATGATTTAAGAATGCTGCTAAAGAAGCTTTTCTTTTCTTCCTGCTCTTCTTCTTCTTTAATTATCTGTCCCTTATCGTCTATATACCTGCTAACCGCTTTTAGCATTTTATCTGCTGTGAATGGCTTTGTAATATATTCGTTTGCCCCGCCTTCGGTTAATGCCTTATCCACTTTTCCCATCGACTTCTCAGCCGTTACCATAATGATCGGTATTTTATCGTAGCCTTTATCTCTGATTGCTCTGGCAAATTCAACCCCTGTCATCTTTGGCATATTCCAGTCTACAAATAAGATCTCGATATCATCATTAAATTTTTCAAGAGCATCCTGGCCATCCATCGCATCTTCATATTCAAACTCAGCTATCATCAGTTGGTCCAAGGCCCGCTTAACCTGACTTCTCATAATTTTTGAATCATCAACTACAAGTGCCTTAATTGTACTCATTATAATCTCCTATCTGTCTGAAATCCTTTTCGCTATTCAATTATTCTTTTTATACCCAACAGGGTTCTGTCGCATTCTTATTGTCTTATCGGTACCTCTTAAATATCCTTAAGAACCCCCAACTGTTTTTTTAGCATAAATTCTTATAAGAGACTGTTATATAAATAATTAAAAACGCCCATTTATTATTAAATCCGGATAAGATCCTTTCGATTACAGCTCCTTTTGTTAAAATAATCTAATAAATCTAACTCGCCTGCTATTCATATCTTCATTGAACCGCATATAGCGGGTACAGAACTTCAATGCGTATCAATAATTCAAATAAAGCCCGTCTGGTAGGTTACACCAGAACTGACAAGCCTATTCATACAACTGAGGCTGTTGATTCTGAGAGAAAAGTTCTTGCTATATCAAGAAAAAACTCTCAGCGTAATTCAGATCAAAAAGTTGAATATGTATATGGTGAAGAGAGTGTATCTGCTAATTTTGAACTCGAACTGATTGAAGAGGCAGAGGTAATTGAAGAAATAGAATACTCGAATTTATCGCATCAATTATTTCATCAGTATAAATCAGGTGTTGATAGGCTTGAAGGGTTACATACTTCCAGATATTTCTCAGCAGATATTGAACAAACTGCTGCAACTAAAAACCCGGCGACAAAGCACCAACGTTACTTTGATCAAATGATCAAGTTCGCCAATCCTAAGGGTGATTGGTTAGACGCCCGGGCCTGATCAAAAAGAAATTGGAAGTGTAAGCGTTAATCTTGCTTCTCCATCCTGAACACTCAGAAAACTCAAGGTGCCGTTTAACTGACCAGCCAATTCTTTGCTTGAGATAAGCCCTTCATTGAACGAATTACTGATCTCGCTATCTTCATTTTTTATATCTGCAATCAAAGAAGCAATTTCTGATTTTTTCTGCTCAGTAGTATTAAACTGAATGGTAAAGTTTACAAACTTACCTTGTTGGTGTGTCATCAGTTTTAAAGAATCAGACTTCATAGAACATTTTCTGGCATAATTAACTAGCTCAAAAACAATAAGTTTCGCTATAAAGAGATCCACAGAAACATAAAGTGGATAGTCAGTCAGTTCAGTTTCATATGATTCTGCATGCATATTGACCGTTCTGAGTACCTCATTCACTAACCAATTTATATCTACATCCAGGGAAACATCCTCTTCCTGATCGGTTGTATCAGTCTCATCAGTGTATAATCCGTGTAGCTGCTCAAGTATGCTGTTTACTTCATGGATACCATGTTCGATCTGTTCTTTATAATACCCGATCTTTTCAGCACTTTCTTCAGAACCTAGCGACATGTTGATCAACTCCAGATATCCTGAAATAGCACTAAGAGGAGACATTGCATTATGCATGTTCTGACGAACAATACTTTTTTGAAGCTTACTAACACCTCTTAGTTTATGAAAACGTTGCTGCAACCTGATGTCGGTTTCAACTTCCTTATTGGAATATTTATACAAGCCGCTATTATTCTGGCTTCTTTCTTTTACCAACGCATCTAATTTTCTTGCTAATGTCATAATTCATACTCGATTTTAATGTCCCCGGATGCTCACGTTTTTTTTGCATCCTCTGTATCCTCGAAACCGGCTATAAAACATTAATGATTTTTAATGTTCATTAAGATTTTCTAACCATTAGAAATATAGACAGGTGGAAATATTTTTAAAAAAAATTTAAGTAATAATTATCATCGCCGATAAGGGAAGGTTAAACGACCAAAGGAATACCAAAAACTCAATATTAGAGGATCTTAATGTTTATTAAAATCCTCTAACGTTTAAATTTTAATGTTCGGTTCAGCCCGTTTCTGTGCGTGAGAAAGCTTACACTACAGCAAAATTGACAATTTTAGTTTAATCATACATAATAACGTATTGTACTAAAACAGAAGATGGGCACCCTAAAGACCATATTAATAATAGATAGTTCGAAGAATTACTCTTCCAGGCTTAAAAAAGAGCTTGAGGACACCCTTAATGGGGTTACAGTCTTATTATGTATTAATGATATTTCTATCAGGCAAAAGTTACACGAAAATCTGGTGGACCTGATCATTGCAGATATTCATTCTCTATCCGTTTCTGCCCGAACTTTCCTTGCCACTGTTCAGGATGAGTTCCCGGCTACTTCTGTATTTTTTACTTCCAGCTCATACCAACTGAATATTGCACTGGAACTGATTGACCAAGGTGCTGCAGATTACATAGACAGGAATTGTACCGAATGTATAGCAGCCCGATCCTATCAATTTTTACGATCCTATCGTTCTGCCTCTCATTCTATAAGTAATGAGCTCACTGAAGTCGTGGATCTGATTCAAAAATCTAATATCGGTGAGTTATATATCGCTGACCTGAATAATTTTCAGTTCATTTATGCTAACAAAACCCTGATGGATAATCTGGGATACACCGATCAAACTTTTAAAGATCTGTATCTGGATGACATCATTGAAAACCTGAAATCCGGTAATCTTAAAAACAGACTAGCCCTACATGCCGAGGATGAACATTCAGAGATCATAACCCTGAGTCTGAATCATATCCGAAAAGATGGAAGCAAATACCCTGTAACTACTCACTTCAAGATTTATCATCAATTACATAAACAGTATTTGATCGGATTGAGTATCAACGACAGTCAACAGCATGAAGACGCTTCCGAGTTACAAAAATTACGTGCTCACAATAAATATAAATCGGAGTTTACTGCGAATATCAGTCATGAAATGAGAACCACGCTCAATTCCATTCTAATTCTGAGTGAGACCCTGGGAGAGCGAAACTCGGAGAATCTTACTGAGAAACAAAAAGAGAAAGCTCAGGTTATTCACAAGGCCACGGATAATTTACTTCAGCTTCTCAATCAGGTACTCGACCTAAGTAAGATAGACTCCCGCAAGATAGACCTCTCCTATTCCACTATTAATATTCGTGACGGCATAAAACAGCTGATCAAACTCCATCAACCTATTGCGCACACTAAAAATATTGAACTAAGTTATTCAGTTTCTGATGCTGTCCCGGATACTTTTATTACCGATTCTATTCGGTTACAACAGATCTTAAATAATCTGGTCTCCAACGCGATCAAATTTACAGAGAATGGGGGTGTTACCGTTTCAATACAAATCGAAAACAGATCTGCACATCCTACCATTAAGACAACGGAGAGATCTGTCATCACTTTTTGTATTCAGGATACGGGAATCGGAATCCCTAAAAATAAACGCTCATTGATCTTTGAAAGCTATATGCAGGCTGACGGGGCCAACACCCAGTCAAAATTCGGAGGAACCGGACTGGGGCTCACTATTTCCAAAGAACTTGCGCAGCTGCTTGGAGGCGATATTTACCTTGATAGTGAAGTTGGCAAAGGCAGTTCATTTACCCTGTCGTTACCCCTGACCACCGATTACCCGACTAAGACCCAAAAAGAATATCCAGAAACCCGGGAACCACTCCCACAGATCAATGAACCCAAACCGGTAAATGAGATCTCTGTTTTACTGGTTGATGATAATTCCACTCACAATCTGGCGCTAAATGAGTTCCTGAAATTCCACGTAAAGGAATGCATAAGTGTGGAATCAGCGGCAGAAGCCTATCAACTACTTGAAGAAAAAGCTGTTGATATCATTATCCTTGACATGTACCTGCCTGACAGTGACGGTCATCAGGTTCTTGAACACTTGCAGCAACAACATCATTTAAAGGATATCCCGGTAATCATTTATACCGGGAAAAATTTAAGTAATGCAGAAGCGACCATCATTCGCCAAAAAGCTGCAGCTGTAGTAGAAAAGAATGTAAACAGCTACCGGATTCTCGTTCAAACATTAAGCTCGATCTTTAAATAATTGAGCATTTCTTAGCAATTTGTATGAACTTTACGCTTGAATGTTATCGTTAACATTCGGTATTTATCCATTCTATTACCAACCTGATTTTTCATACAATGAATCGATTACAACTACTATTACTGGCTTTATTTTTCGTGTTCGCTTTACCTGGAAAAGGTGTTTCACAATCTGCCACCGACCTACGGACCGTTGAAAATTTGCGTACCGGTTGGAAATTTATAAAAGGGGAACAAACCGACGGTGCAGATAAATCAATAGATGATTCTGATTGGGAATCGGTTACTATACCCCATGACTGGGCGATCTCCGGCCCCTTTGATCCGAACGGAAATGGCAGTACCGCTAAACTTCCCTGGAAAGGTCAGGGTTGGTACCGAACTACCTTAGATATACCCGCCTCATTTTCAGATAAACGTATCTATTTGATCTTTGACGGAGTCATGGCATTTCCCAAGGTGTACGTAAACGGTGAACTTGCCGGTACGTGGGACTATGGTTATAACTCATTCTATCTGGATGTGACTGATCAGATCCTTGCTGGAGAGAAGAATACACTAGCTGTACATGCCGACACCCGCGATCACGATAGCCGATGGTATCCTGGTGCCGGTATCTATAGAAAAGTTCAAATGGTAACAGTAAACCCGGTTCACGTAGATATTTGGGGAACCTATATTACTACACCGGTCGTGAAACCACATATGGCAGATGTTCGCATTCAAACTACCATCAACAATTATTCCGGTGAAACATCATCCGTCAGGGTTAAGCAGCAAATCAAAGCGCCAAATGGAAATATTGTTGCTGAGGGTGATCAGGAAAAGGACGTAACCTCCGGAAAACAAAGTTTATTCGAATCCACCCTAACACTTACCAACCCGGTCAGGTGGGATATTGATAACCCTGCCCTCTATACAGTTGTTACGTCGGTATTCTCAAATGGAGAGCAAACTGATTCTTATGAAAGCACTTTTGGTGTGAGAACTATCCGCTTTACTCCGGATGATGGATTTTATTTGAACGATAAACGAGTTCAGTTAAAGGGAGTAAACTTACACCATGATCACGGCCCGTTGGGTGCAGCTTTTTATCCACGGGCGATGGAGCGTCAATTGGAGATCATGAAGAGTATGGGAGTAAATGCAGTTAGGAACAGTCACAATACTGCTGCTCCTGAGTTGCTTGAATTATGTGATAAGATGGGGATCCTGTTCTTTAATGAGGTCTTTGATAAATACGACGCAAAAGCTGACATCCTGAAAGAAACAGATTTTGAAGAATTTGCACACCGTAATATTCGAAATTTTGTAGTGCGCGACAGAAATCATCCTTCTGTATTTCTTTGGAGTGTTGGTAACGAGATCGGTGATGTGCAATGGAATATTAACAATGGATATCACCGACTGCATACGATGGTTAATTATGTGAACAAATACGATCCAACCCGACCAACCACTCTCGTTAATGATAATGTAGATGCCGCCCGGCTCCGGCACATGGATTATTACGATGTGTTAAGCTGGAATTATGGTCGTCGGTATCGCCTTGCGCGACAAATGGAACCGAACAAAGCTGTTATCATCAGTGAGTCTGCTTCTACCGTTAGTACGAGAGGTTTCTATGAATTCCCGCTACCCGAATCGGATACAAGCTTTACAAGATCACTACAGGTTAGCTCCTATGACCTTAATGCTCCCTGGTGGGCGGAAATATCTGACGACGACTTTATGTGGCAACAAGACGAACCGTATGTGGCCGGTGAGTTTGTATGGACAGGCTTTGATTATCTTGGAGAACCTACCCCTTATGATAATCAATCAGTAAAGGCGATGGGGTTCACCGATAAAGAAGCTTCCCGAAGTTCATATTTTGGAATTGTGGATCTTGTTGGTATTCCAAAGGATCGATACTATTTATACAAAAGCTATTGGAAACCGGAGGAAACGACCATTCATATCTTACCTCATTGGAACTGGGAATCATCAGCACAGGATACTTTACCGGTATTTGTTTATACCAATGGTGATTGTGCCGAGCTCTTTTTGAATAATGAATCACAGGGTAAAAAATGCAAAAATCCAACCTCCATGGTTTCCGTAGATCGGTTTCGTTTAATGTGGATGGGGGTTAACTATGAGCCCGGCACACTCAAAGCTGTTGCATATAAAGAAGGAGAAAAGATCGGCGAACAAACACTTAGTACAACAGGAAAGGCACATCGACTAAAGATCACCGCTGACAGAACACAACTAAATGCTGATGGTATGGATCTTTCTTACCTACTCGTGGAGGCAGTGGATAAAGATGGAAATCCCCATCCACTCGCTGATCAACAAGTAACGATAAAAGTCTCAGGGAAGGCAATATTGGCGGGAGCCGGGAATGGTGATCCCCAATCCTTTGAACCTTTTCAGGATGATAGGGTAGATCTCTTCTACGGTAAGGCCATGATCATTATCAGATCTACAGAAGAAACAGGAAAAGCTACCATTTCACTTTCAGCAGATGGTTTAAAAGGAGCAAAGCAAACCATCGAGATCAGATAATACATCAAAGGTTGAAGCCGGATCCCACAGATCCGGCTATTTTATCTCAAAATCACTTTGGAAACTGAAAAGCCGTTAGCTTCTCCAATTATATTCTGATCATCATTGGGGAGTAACAAGAACTGGATCTCCTGAACAGAATTTACATCCAGTTTCAAATCGGTTTCATTTTCAAACCAAAAGGGAAGAAATACGGGATACGGTCTGGGCAGCAATACCATACGGTCAGCCTTAAAATCACTCAACGAAAGCTCATATGCTTTTTTTCCCTTCGTAATTCTGATTTCCTGTGAATACGGCAATCCAAACTTATCAATCAATACTATCGTAAGATCCTGCTCTTCTTTAGTATAACTGTCTGCTGATACGATCATGGAAGAGAATGTATTTGTAAGACCAGACGGAATAATCCCGGTAGTTTCAACACTGAAACCCAACGCACTTTTCTCTGATTGCTTCAGGGAATCTCCGAAGATCAATAACTCGGTCTCTGCATCAGAATCGCTTTTTTTAATCCTTCTTTCGTACTCTCCTTGCCAGGCTGCAAAAGAAAAATCGACCTTTCTGAAATCCTTATCTGCGTCAAAAAGAACCACCGGTGTGTGCTCTGCCAGAACATCTGCACTCCAAAATTCATCATGGTAATAATTCCAATCCCAGGGGTACCCCTTATAACTACCGGGGAATGTGATCTGATTACCACGGTCGCCAACTGTGATCCAATACGTAATTTTCCCCTGCTCTAAAAAATCACCGGGTATCACCGCTTCAAATTTACCCGGAGTTACTTCCGTCATTTGTATATCTCTCCCCCGTTTCCCATAGGGAGCCAGCACAACCTGCACCGGCATATCCTTTTTCGGCAACTGAATATTTGCTTTCAGCACATGATCTTTACCTTCAATCCAATTGTTTTGAGGATGATGAACGACTTCAGGAAGTTCGACTTTATGACCATCTCTATCATAAAACTCACTAAAACCGAGCTTTCCATTCCCAATACTCTTTGGCAGATCGACCGGCATCTTTTTATTGCTGATAACATACACACCTGGTGTGATGATGAAACTTCCTTTGTCAGCTTTTATGGGAGTCCTGTCTTTGATCAATGACCGAACCCAGAATTTTTCACTCAGGTCTGGTAAATGAATAGAAATTGCATGTGCATTCTTTTCTAACCGATTTATCTGTTTTTTGAAATTTGGTTTCTCAAATGGATCACTTAATTCAATCACGTCTGCATTCACTTCCAAACGCCACACTCCATCCCGAACCTTATCCATAAAATAGGCGCCGGTGCCCTCATACGTTATTAAAACCGATGAGCCTCTTCCTGCGATCTGTGTAATGGCTTCCGGATCTTTTGGATTATGATCATTGCTTCCTGAATAAATGAATTTCTCGCCATCATTAAATATCGACCGATCACTCAGAACTCCCAGGGTAGCATCAAAAAATGTAGTATCAGTGAGATATGAACTGAAGGTAGTGTTTCGGGGAACCGACCTGAATATCTCACCGGCTATCATCATGGATAACGCCCTTTTGGGACTATACAGGAGGTTTAAATAGTGGGTTGGATAATCTGAATTATAGGGTGCAATTGCTGTCGGATCGTAAGCGAATTGCGAAGCCCATTGGAAACCTGCCTCTCTGAAACTTCTGGCCATCATAGGATAGGCATAGGCATTTTTGGTATCAGCTGCATCAAATTCGTACACCATCAATGCTTTTCCTGAAAAACCGGCTCTGTTCGAAAAAGAGATCGGATAATCATTTACATGGGGAGCGTAGTTTTTAACCATCGTTTCGCCACCCACTAAGCCTGCAGGGTACCATTGAAAGCTTAATCCGTCCACCTCAGCCTTAAGAACCGCATCAGCCACATCAGGATTTTGTGCAACATTATAAAATACCGGCTTTTCCCAGCCGACTGACCGGACATGTTCCGCCATCTCATTTACGAATGCGGTTATAGCATTTTCATTCCCATAATGGGTGGGCTCGTTGATGATCTCCGTCGCTATGATCATCGGGTCATCCACATAGGTCTTTCCGGTATAAGGATTCTTATGATTTAAGAACTGTTCTAAGTAATTCTTGATCACCGGGTAGAATTCTTTATTTAACGGAGCTTGTTCCTTGGAAATGTAATTTGCAAAACCGGGTGTTTCTGTTGCCCCGTCAGGATAGGCATTATCATAAAATGTGAGGGGAGTTATAATTATGCTGATATTCCGTTCCTGCAGTTTCCAGATCATATAATCGAACAGATCCAGATGCTCGTTAGTGAGTAAATTTCCTAAACTATCACTGATCTCGGTATCCCAGACATGAATTCTGAATCCATTGAAATTCAATCGGGCAAAATGATATACATCCTCGTCAATTACTTGTTTATGATTTAATCCCAGTTCTTTTATGGCTCTGTAACTGTGAGCAAATGGTGTGGAATAATTCACCCCAAAAAAATTCTGCTCCTCTCCGGTTTGTGAATCTATCATTACTCCGGCTTCATTCACTACTATTCTCTGTGCAATTGCCGGTGATATACCGCCTATCAAAATAAGTAACAACCAAATCAGTCTTTTCATATCAACTTCTGTTTATTGATTCGCCCCACAGGATTCTCTCACTTTTAACGTACTAATCAGCATTACTTTCTCCTGTAGTTCTTTATCGTTTTCTATCAACCGTATTAATTTCGAAGCTGCTTTTGTCCCTATATCATACGCCGGTTGATGAATTGTAGTTAACGGTACCGACATGAGTGGGGATCTTATATCATCTGAAAATCCCACTAAGGCCATATCCTCCGGTATTCTCAAGCCAGCTTCATTAATGGCTTCCATAGCACCAAAAGCCACGGGATCATTCACTGCAAACACAGCATCGGGTCGTTTATGAGTGGGTAAATCCAGTAATATCTTCATCGCTTCGTATCCACCTTTTTCCTGGAATCCACTTTCAATAATCAGTTCGCTAAACGTATTAACTCTGTTTTGATGCAGCGCTTCTTCAAACCCCAGCAATCTGTTTTTGGTAATGGATACCTTCCCCGACCCCTTCAAATGAGCAATTCTTCTTTTACCAAGATTGATAAGATGTTCAGTGATCTTATAGGCTGCATTCCGATCATTTACACCGATACAACTGATCCCAATATCTTCTATACATCGGTCAAAGAAAACAATTCTGGTATCTGTTTTTGCAATATTTTCGAAGAAAGAGGCATCCTCCGTATTCTGTGAACAGGAGATCATAATTCCATCTACCCTTTTTGAAAGTAACATTTCGACTACTTCCTGTTCCCTGACCGCATCTTCCGATGAATGAGCCAAAATGATCTGATACCCTTTGTCATAAACAACCTGCTCAATACCCCTTATCACTTCAGGAAAAAAGGAATGGCTGATCTCCGGAATCACAACACCCAGAGTATAAGTCCGCCGGGAAACCAGACTTTTTGCTATGTGATTGGGCCGATACCCCATTTGCCGTGCCGTTTCAAGAATCCTTTCCTGTGTTTTTCCCTGAACGCTTCCACTATTATTCAATGCGCGGGAAACCGTCATAGCAGATACGCCTAGTTCATCAGCAATATGTTTTAAGGTAACTTTTCCAGCCACTTTCAGACTCCGAATCTCAATCATGTTAACGATAACATTTTACCTTGTTAACATCTCGTAGTCAAGTAAAAGGTTTGATCTAATTTAAATGAGTACCCTCAGAAATACGGGTAATATAGATCTCAGTATCAATACCGGTCTTCTCTTTGTATGCTGTGGTAATATGATCAGTAAAAGCCTTTACCGCTGTTTGTTCCACAAAATTGATCGTACATCCCCCAAATCCGCCACCCATCATACGTGCACCCAGCACTCCGGGTTGTCCTTTAGCCAGTTCTACTAGTATATCCAGTTCTTCGCAGCTTACTTCATATTCATTGCTTAACCCATAATGGGAAGCATATACTTGTTGTCCGAACTCCTCAAAATCATCGTTTTCAAGATATTCTCCGGCTCTGAGTACCCGCTCATTTTCTTCAATAACAAACTTACATCGCATGTATATAAGTTCATCTAATTCCTGTTCGTGAGCTCTTAGCATATCGATACTTACATCCCTCAGGTTCGAAATATCTGGATAATACTTCTTTAACACAGCCACTCCGGCCTCGCATTGCTCCCTGCGAACGTTATACTCGGATGAAGCCAGGTTATGACTCACTTTAGAATTACACAGCACGATCTGAATATCGTCCCGGTTAAATGGGATACGTTCAAATTCCAGAGAACGACAGTCTAATTTCAAAGCAACACCAGATTCCCCATGTAAATTGGCAAATTGATCCATAATTCCACATCGCACCCCTACATGATTATGTTCGGTCAATTGCCCTACCCTGGCCATTTCAATACGGCTCAGTTCAAAATCAAAAAGTTCGCTCAATCCCAGAAGAATACCGCCTTCCAGTGCGGCAGAAGAAGATAGTCCCGAGCCAATGGGAATATTACCTCCAAAAACGACATTAAAACCACCTGTGCTAATTCCTCTTTCACTTAATTCAGAAACTATTCCTTTAAAGAATTTCGCCCAGTGAAGATCCGGTTCCTCTAGATCCCTGCTCAGATCAGCAGAATACTTTTCATCCATATCTACTGAATAGGCCTCGATCTTATTGGAATCATTCTTCGACATGGCCAGAACGATCACTTTATCGATAGCGGCAGGCATCACAAAACCATCATTATAATCGGTGTGTTCTCCTATTAAATTAACTCTTCCCGGTGAGGTGACTATTACAGGTGGGTCTGTAAAGTGCTGATTATACACTTCTTTAACTCGTTGGATCTCTTGTGACATCTTTCGCTAATATTTATAATTTTGTAAGGTCAAAATAGTGCTATGGCTAATTATTTTCTAACCCTTTGATAGTAATTAGCAATTTTCTTTGTTTAACAATTTTCTTTAACGTTTAAACCTATTATTATACATTTACCAGTAATGGTGGAATGACTAACTTAAGGACATGGATAATAACAAAAGAAAAACAGTAATGATCGTTGAAGACGATCTTATACTGAATTTGCTCTATGAGAGTTATTTGGAAAAATTAGGTTATGATGCTGAGGGAGAATTGGTTTATGGTAAAACAGCAATTGAAGTAGCCCGACGAATTAATCCGGATCTGATTTTAATGGATATTTCTCTTGAAGGTGAAATGGATGGAATTGATGCTATGAAAGAGATTCGGAAATTTTCGGATGTCCCCGTCATATACATCACTGGAAATTCTGATCCATATCACGTTCAACAAGCTAAAGAAACGGATTACCTCGACTATCTTGTTAAGCCCATCGAGTTCAATGACCTGAAAGATTCTTTAGAACGAAACTTCGGTCATACCAGCTAATTTTAACAAAATCTGAGACTATCCCATGAAAGTACTATTAAAGGTATTACTTGTGGCATTGGTATATCTAAGTGCCTGCACAACCACCCGGGAAACCAGCCAATTTGAAAGCGAGAAAGTACAGGAATTTATTGTAGAACGCCCTCTTCCTTATCCCATCGATCTGCCTCCGCAATTTATAAATGCTGTTAATAAGGGCACCAGAACGCTTACCGGAGAACCCGGGGAAAACTACTGGGTACAACGTGCAGACTATATGATCGATGCAGAAATAATCCCTGAGGATACACTCGTAACCGGTTCTGTACAGATAACTTATCACAATAACTCGCCCAACGATCTTGGATTCCTGTTTCTGGAATTAGCACAGAACTTACATGCTAAAGGCGTTGTTCGAAATGAAGAAGTTGAGGTAACCGGAGGGTTTAATATTCATACAGTTACTTCAAATGGCGACACGCTCACTCAAAGATCCCGCCTCAGCCCGGGTGAACCTGCATACGGAATTGAAGGCACTACTATGTTGATTGTTCTGAATGAACCTATTCCCTCAATGGAAACTGGTACTGTTAGTATCCATTATTCATTCAAAATTCCTAAGAGAGGGGCCTCAGCCAGAATGGGATATAACAAAGACAATTTATATCACCTGGCATATTGGTATCCACGTGTCTCTGTTCTTGATGATGTGAATGGTTGGTTTACTGATAACTTTACCGGAAACGCCGAGTTTTACCACGATCATGGAAATTATCAGGTTACTTTTACTGCACCGGAACAATGGATAGTTATGGGAACCGGTGAATTAACCAATGCAAATGAGACATTGTCTGAACTCATCTATGATAGATACATTAACGCCGGTACCAGCGATACTCCGGTAAAGATAGTTACAAAAAATGATTTCGGTAACGTAACACATCAAACCGAAACAGGGACGATTACCTGGAATTTTACTGCCGAAAATGTGCGGGATGTCGCCTATAGTTTTGTTCGAGAATCGAATTGGGATGGCATGCGTACCCCTGTTGGTGATATTGATAATGATGGGAAGACAGATTATTCCCGAATCAATGCATTTTGGAGAGAAACTGCTCCTTTATGGAATAAAAGTGCAGAATACGCTGCACATTCCATTTCATATTTATCAGAGTATACCGGGTTTTCCTACCCATGGCCTCATATGACCACGGTGGAAGCAGATGGGATCATAGGAGGAGGAATGGAGTTCCCAATGATCACTATCATCGGATCATACAATAATGCAGGAGCCAGGGCACTGTACGATGTGACAGCACATGAATTAGCTCACATGTGGATCCCGATGATCGTAAGTACCAACGAACGCCGGCACGCATGGATGGATGAAGGATCAACAACCTTTCATGAAGCTCAGGCAAGATGGGATTATTTCCCCGGGTCGTACAACTTAACCCAGGAATTTAATGGCTACTTAAGAATTGCGGGATCTCCAGCAGAAGGGGAAATCATGCGATGGTCGGACTATCATTATCCCGGACCTGCTTATGGGGTTGCATCCTATCCAAAACCCGGATCAGTGCTTATTGCGCTAGAAGGTTTGCTGGGAAAAGAAACCTTTCATAAAGCATGGCAAACCTATATCGACCGATGGGCTTACAAACACCCAACCCCGTACGATATGTTTAATACCTTTGAGGATGTATACGGAGAAGATCTGGACTGGTTCTGGCGCAGCTGGTACTTTGAAACCTGGACGCTCGACCAATCCGTTTCAGATGTAAAGACCATTGATGGTATTGGTGAAATTACTATTGAGGATCTGGGTAGGATTCCAATGCCTGTTGATCTGTTCATAAAGTTTGAGGACGGAACATCCGAAGAAATCAGAATTCCGGTCGATGAATGGTTAAAAGGGAAAACCTCAACAACAATAGAAGTTGCGGCATCATCACCGATCATTCTCGTAGAAATTGATCGTACCGGATATTTTCCTGATACAGATCGCAGCAATAATAAATGGGAAAAATAACGAGATCGCACTTCTCCGGAGGGTGACTTCTACGTTCAACTTTTACCAACTTTTTATTATCTCAAAGATGGGGCTTCGTATTTTTATACGTTGTGAAAACCAAAGTGAAAAATAAATTTAATAATAAAGCCTTTCGATGGATACTGTTACTGGTAGGAGTGACAGCTATTTTATCGTTAACCGGGATCAATGTGTACATGTTGTATGACATTCGGCACAACATGGAAGACGGAGAAGAAAAACGCCAGGTAGCTTTATTAGAAGAGATCGTGGATAAAGTCAGGGACCAGGTCTATAGTCCGTTCAGAGGTTTTAATAAACTGGAACTCGAACCGATTGAATATACCGTAAAAGAGGATGGAGCATTCCCGGCTCAGGTACAGGAAAAAATTATGGGGGCGGCTCAAAGTCCGCTATTTGACGGTATCTACTACACACCTGAAGGAGTTGATCCATGTATTGATAATACTCAGATCTATGCCTTCAATTATCGGGATAACAGCCTGAATCTCACTTCAGATTATCCTTCCACTATCTGTGATGGAGTTGGACTTGCCCGAACTAAAGCCCGGATCGAGTTAAACAGTTTCGACTATCGATGGAATACCAATACCGAGTTTGATGCCCACCGCACGATGAATATTGGCTTCATCAACCTAAAAGAAAACCGCGTGATCGGATATCTCACGGCAACCATGAACCGGGAGTATATCATTAATGATGTGATCGCTCCATATCTTGATGCTTATTTTGATTCCACAAAAACAAATACAGTGGTATGGCTGTATGATTGGGCAAACGACAATGTATTAGCCACTAACAATGAAGGAATCACCTATGATGCTGATCTGGTTGAAACCCGACTCCGTTTTGGACGAATGTTTGATAATTGGAACCTGAAGATCGGTTTTAAAGGCTCTCAGGTTGCAAGCATGTATGGCGATACATTTATAAAGAATATTGTTGTACTCGGGTTCGCAGTGCTGCTTTTACTGGGAGCTTTGTTCTTCATGTTTTTTGCCTCTCAAAAAGAACGAGAACTTTATCAACGACAAGCCGGCTTTCTTGCCAATGTAACCCATGAACTGAAAACACCATTAGCAGTGATGCAGGCTGCAGGAGAAAATATTGCTGATGGTCGGGTAACGGAGCCTTCACGGCTGCAACAATATGGCAATCATATTTACAATGAGTCAGTACGGCTAAGACGTATGATCGAGAAGTTACTGGATGTTGCAAAAACAGATTCCGGGCAAACCATGCTTAAAGCCGCACCTCATGAGATCAATGATCTTGTTCGCGCTTATGTACAACAAAACAGAGATTACATTGAGCAAAAAGGTTTTAAATTCACCTTTAAACCGGCTGTTGTTTCTGCGTTGATCATGGTGGATCTGGACTCGATCGAGACCATTCTTAATAATCTGACTGAGAACGCTATCAAATATAGTGCTGACAAAAAAGCTATCCGTATAGTAGTTGAAACGGAAACCGACCTTGCCCGGATTCATGTTAAAGATGCCGGCATTGGTATCCCCAAAAAGCATCTCAAAAACATTTTCAAGAAGTTCTATCGGGTAGAGGATTCTCTAAATGCTAAAACTAAAGGGCACGGATTAGGCCTTAGTATTGTTCATAACCTCATGGAACTCAATGCAGGGAAGATCTCTGTAAAAAGCGAAGTTGGTATAGGTACCACCTTTACCTTAGAGTTCCCGATCCTGGTTAGGGAAGAAAAAACTTTGAAAGCATCGAAAAATCGCATAATCTCAGGCGAAAATACTGTAGAATCTACTGAATATGTCTAAAAAAGAAATTAAGATCCTAGTAGTTGAAGATGAACCCAGTCTTATCTTCACACTTAGAGATACACTGGAAAGTGAAGGGTACAGCGTAATTGTTAGTGAAGACGGAGAACATGCTGTTAGCTTAGTTAAAGAGCATTCACCAGATCTTATGATCCTGGATATAATGTTACCAGGCAAAAGTGGTTACGAGATCTGCCAGGAGGTGCGTGATCTCAGATATACCTTCCCGATAATAATGCTTACCGCTAAAGATCAGGAGATCGATAAGGTGAAAGGATTGAATCTGGGAGCAGATGATTACCTAACTAAACCATTTGGCGTAAAAGAACTTCTGGCACGTATTCAGGCCCGTTTACGACGCTCAGGAACCTATTCCAGCTCCGGCAATGTAGAGATCCTGCAGTTAGGCTCTGTAAAGATAGATCTGCTTGAATCGGAAGCTATTTTTCCGGATGGAAGTGTAAATGAACTTACAGCACGGGAAGTTGAACTTATCCGATATCTATTAAATGCCGGAGGCGAACCCGTTTCCAGAGATGAATTACTGGAAAAAGTATGGCGGTATGAATTCAGTACTAACACCAGAACCGTGGATGTTCACATCTCTAAATTAAGAGCTAAAATTGAGCAACAACCCGACGATCCACGATATCTTATCACACTGCATGGTGTTGGGTACCTCTTAAAAACAAACTGATTCTGAATCCCTGAACTACAAAGATCGATAACGAACTTTTTAGTTCAGGGAACTTTCTTTGGAAAAATGTGTTTTCCTTCTTCAAAACTGCTCCCTTTACAAATTCTACTAAGCGGGGATTAATTTTTTAACAATAGCGTAGTAATCACATAATAAACCATTGTTATATTCGTTTGATATATTTCAAACATTAGAAATGACTAATTTTGTAAGCGCTTTTCTTATTTTACTTCACTTTATTTAGAAGGAAACAATAATTTAACTTAATTATTTTTTGATTTAAGCGTGAATGTCCGTATTTTTGAATCAACAACAACAGATAAAGAACTTATTTGTTTCATGTTTTATTCCGCCTAATACATAGCCGGGGGGATCAGGTTGGTTAGGCTGCGATTCACCTTCCGGTAGTATTAGTGACTCCAACAACAACAGGCGAAGTGCTGATCCTCTTCGCCTGTTTTTTTTTATTCTGATTTTTTTTGATGCTCTCTGATAGCATCCATCCTTTTCTTTAATAAACCCTCTCTGCCTTCTGTACCCGACTGATAAAAAGTTCTCTTTTTCAGCACATCCGGTAAGTATTGTTGATCTGTCCAGTTATTTGGATAAGAATGAGGGTATTTATAATCCTCTGAATCATTTTTCAAATTCAGATACTGCGCCGACATTTTATTGGCGGTTTTATCTTTTAAATAAGGTGGCACTGCTCCGACTCCTTTTTCCCTTATCTCTCTGTTTACTTCAAAAATGGCACCGGCACTATTACTCTTTGGGCACATACTAAGATACAATGCCGCATGAGACAGAAAATACATTCCCTCCGGCATACCGCATTTCATAAACGCCTCATGGCAGGAATTAACAATGGTAATTGCATTAGGCTCAGCTAGTCCTACATCCTCACTGGCCAAAATGAACATTCTTCTGAAAATAAAATTTGGATCATCCCCTCCTTCCAGCATCGCATTCATCCAATACAGCGCTCCATCAGGATCTGAACCCCGCATAGATTTAATGAATGCGGAGGCATAATGGTAATGCTCATCCCCCGTTCTGTCGTATCGCACTTTTCGTTGCTGAATACTTTCCTTAGCAATTTCGAGGGTTATTTGTATCACCCCATCTTCATCGGGTTTAGAAGATAATACAGCTACTTCAAGAGCATTCAATGCATTCCGGACATCACCACCGGCATAATCCGCAAGATGATCTAGTGCCTCATTACTTAGGTTTATTTTCTTACCACCCAGCCCCTCTTTCTCGTCATTAAGTGCACGATGTATCATTAATTTTACATCATCTACTTCCAGTGGTTTAAGTTCAAATAACTGACATCTGGATAATAGTGGGTTTACCAGAGAATAAAACGGATTCTCTGTGGTTGCCCCAACCAGCGTGATCACTCCGGATTCCAGGTGAGGAAGCAAGGCATCTTGCTGGGCTTTGTTCCAGCGATGGTTCTCATCAACAAACAAGATGGTTTTTCTGCCATTTAACTGCCGAAGCTTCTCTGCTTTTTCAACCACATTTCTCAACTCTTTGATCCCATCCAGAACCGCATTTATGATCTGAAATGAAGCTTTGATCTCTTTCGAAATCACATGAGCAAGGGTTGTCTTACCAGAACTTGGAGGTCCATAGAATATCAGAGAACCTATTACACCACTCTCAATCATTCTTCGAAGCATTTTTCCTTCCCCTACAAGATGCTTCTGCCCGGCGAATTCTTCCAATGAATCGGGCCTCATTCTCGTTGCCAGAGGTTGATGATATTCGTTCTTGCCTGGTTCGCTTCTACTAAATCCGGGACTTTTGTTCTCTTGAAAAAGATCCATACGGGCTTGTTAATTCAAATATGTGCAAGATATGTTTTTAGCCTACACAATCCCAACGATCAAAACCCAAGCCACCGCTTCAGAAAACCTTTTTTTACTGCCTCGGCTTGTGTACTCACCTGAAGCTTATCATAAATATTGCGAATATGTTTGCGAACCGTATGAAAACTTAGAAATAACTCATCGGCTATCTCATTGCTATTTTTCCCATCAGAAAGCAACTGCAGGATCTCTTTTTCCCGATCGGTAAGGATCTGTTCTTCCTCATTTACAGGTGGAACCGACCACTTAACAAGATTGAGTGCCTTGGTAGCCATTGCCGGACTAAAGGGGACTGTCCCGAACTCCATCACATCTTTCAGTCGGGTAATGATCCGGTCGATTGGATCTTCTTTTAATATATAGCCATGTGCGCCTGCCCGAACAGCCTTAAATAAGGTTTCTTCCTCATCCATCACACTAAACATTATGAAATACGTATTGGGTAAAAGTTTTTTCCCTTCACCAACTGCTTCAATACCATTCATTCTGGGCATATCAACATCCATTAAAATGATATCGGGAACAACGTCAAGGCTTCTCACCTTTCTCAAAAAATCCTCGCCATTAGCAGCTTTCAATACGATGTTGAATTCCTCTACTTTTGAAAGATCGAAAGAAAGAAGCTCTAATAATTGACTGTTATCATCCACTAAACCCAGCTGAATCATAGATTATGTATTGAATGTTATGGTTACGGATGTGCCTTTACCGGGTTCGCTGTTAAGCTGGGCAAAAGCCTTTATCTCTTCAGCTCTGTGCTCAATATGTTGTAACCCATATGACTCTTCTCGTTTTAACGTATTAATATCGAAACCTACACCATTGTCTTTAATTCTGAGGCTCCAGCTGGATGTACTTTTCGACGTAATTTCAAGCTCGATCTCGTCTGCTTCGCTATACTTGATCGCATTATTGGTTACTTCCTGAACAATTCTGAAGAGATGCAGTATCACAATTGGCTGTAGTTTCTTATCCCGGTTAATTTGAAATACTGTTACCAGATTAATGCCAGTACCTACCAGCATTCTATTGATCAGTTCTTTGAGTCGCTCTGCCAGACGTGATATATGTACTTCTTCGTTCTTTAGCGCCCACAATGTTTCTCTAAGCTGAGAGATAGTATACCGGGCTGTTTGATTGGCCGCATCTAGGCGGACTATGCTCTCTTCCTCATCCACAGATCTTACTTGTTCCAGGTGGCGGGCTATTAAACTGAGTTGTGAGCCGATACTATCATGAAGATCCCGGGAGAGTTGCTCTCTTTCATTCATCGCTTTTTGTTCCATTTCCAGCCGCTTAATACGTTGTCGATACCAAAAACCGGACACTTTCATAGCTACAAAACCGATCATGGAGAACCCGACAAAAAAAGTAACCGTCAGGAACCAATTAGTGAGCCAAAACGGAGGTACTACTTCAATTCCCAGATTTAGCGCCGGCTCTTCCCATTCCCCTTTGTCTCGTTTAGTGCGAACCTGAAGGGTGTATTTTCCAGGTTCCAGGTTAGAGAAAAAAGCAGTTCTTACTTTTGGTGATGAGACGATCCAATCCTCATTTTGTCCTAATAACCGATAGGAATAGCTCACTTCTTCGGGAACTGAATAATTCAATTCAGTGAACCCGATCTCAAAATTATTGTCATCATATCTAACTTTGATCTCGTCTTTTGGTATCAGGTAGGTGGTTTCAGGTACGTTCTCGCCTACACGGTTGAATTGTAAACGATTAAATATAAGAGGAGGTCTGTACGCTTTAAGTGCTAAGGCAGAGTCCGGGTGGAAAAAGACCGCACCATGCCCGCCAAAGGCTAAATAATTATTTCTGAACGTAGAGAACGCATTCTGGGCATATTCTCCGGTCCTGATTCCATGTACCTGATAAAAATTCTCAACATTTCCTGTTTCAGGGAAAATACAGCTGATACCAAAACCGTGAGATACCCAAATCCTGCCTTTGTAGTCTTTTATCATTCCCAGAATCCCCTCATTCGACAGCCCGTTATCCTCGTTTATCAGTCTCATTGACATGTTTTCAGGGTTCCAGGCTTCTATACCTTTTTCAAGGTAGCCGATCCAGATCTCATCACCCAGTATTTCATTTACCATATTCGTGGAGCCTACTCTGTCATTTTTAACAGAATCAGGGATGAATCGCTGAAACGTAGAATCCGGAAATTGATACAACATCGGCCCAATGGAGGTAGATAGATACACCGTCCATCTATCAATACCAGCATCTTTTACTTTTACATTATAGATGTCGAATTCGTAACTATCGGTACCATTGATAGTTATTGAAATATCCTGAAATGTATCCGTGTTTGTATTGTGGAGAAGTAATCCACCAAGTCGCGCCCATAGTATCGTACTATCGTTAAGTACGGTATGAGACATATTTCTGATCATAGCCTGATCAAAATCACCTTCCATAACCTTCGGAAAGATCTTAACCGGCTCACTTTGTGGTCTTACTTTGTAAATGCCATCGAAAAACAGAGAATAATAATAAGCACCATTGTGAAACAAAGTATTTACCGCAGTTTTATTCTTACTTATATGACTCACTCTCTTCTGATCAGCTTCCAGAAATTTAAATCTCTCAAGCGCATCCGGATGATTGAACTCATATAAAAAAGCACCGTGACTTCCTCCAACTATGATCTTCCCATCGTCTCCTTCATTAACATTCCAGATCATATCACGATCAAATTCTCCTAAACCAGACTTAGTAACATCGAAATATTTAAATGTGAGCTGACGGGTATCCATCATAGACAACCCTTTATCGTTGCTTGTCATCCAAAGGCGTTGAGAGCTATCGATCATCATACGATTAAAAGCGGTCACCTTTCTGCCATACGGAGAATCCGGATCAGCTTCGATTAATGTGTGGACGTATGAGTCAGCTTCTGTTTTCTGAAAATAGTAGAGATCGGGATTTGCCCCCAACCAGAATGACCCATCCTTCTCAAATGTCATTCTGTATATATTTGTCTCTGAAAGCCCCTCTGCTATTTTTATAGAACGTACAGTACCATCTTTAAGACTGATGTTCCTTTTATATAATTCTCCGGATTCGCTTAAATGAAAGGCCGTAGAATCATTTTGCCATTTATCTGCGCCTAATGAGAACAATCCGGTTTCTTTGATCTCAACGCTATCTGTAATAGCAAATCCCTTTTCCCAATCCAGTGCAACCAGATAACTTTTATCCGCCCTTTTCTGGAATCCCCGATGGTCGTTTATCAAAAAAGGAACCTCATTCGACAAAAACGTTCTTTTTTGAAGTACTTCTCCGGACTCATTAAATGCGTAGAGTGCAAAATCAGTTTCAACGATTATTACATCGCCATCTCCATGAAGATTATTCACTGTTTCAACCCCATCCAAAACATGCCGGGCTATAACATTGAGAGTTACCGGATCAATTACTGCCAGTCCGCCGCGGGTGCCGGCCCAGATTTTACCTGTTGGACCTACTTTAAGGAACGGCGTTGGATTACTGGGAATGGTTAACGAATCGTCATCCTGGGCTCTGATCCATTCAAAAGTAAAGCTGTCAAACCGGGCGATACCATCCATTGTACCTACCCAAATGAATTCGTCTTTATCCTGAGTAACGGTAAAGGTATTACTAGCTAACCCATCGTCTGCATTCCAGGTATAAAAATACAATCCAGACTGCGCAATAACAGTGAGTTGCACCCCAAAAACCAATAAGATTAAGCCTGTTAATTTCTTCCTCATTTATTATACCCGTTAGGAGTATGCAAATATGGAAAAAAGTTTGAGGAATCAAATACCGCAAATGAGCTATTTCTTATAGCAACGTCTTTTGCGATCCGTACTTATTCAGGTATTGAGTGAGTTTTACCTTCTTCCTTGTGCTTTCGCTCGTCATATATCTGAGTTTCCCGAAAACCGGACGCTCCTGCCAGGCTCTGTCAAACCTCCCAAAACACCAGAAAATACCTGAATAGCTATTCGGATCTCTACCATCCAGGGCATACTTATTATTCAAATGGATCAGATAATCGAGCGCAGTACTATAATCCGGTGTCCATTCGATCACTTTCTTCCCCCACAGCATTCTTAAATAATTGTGGATGATCCCTTCTTCTCTTAATTGAGTTTGAGCAGCATTCCAGATCTCATCGTGCGTTTTGGAGTATTCCAGTTCTTCCAGCGAATAAACATATTCGCGTTCATCAGAACGGTGCTCTTCCATCGTTTGATGCACCCAATCAGGTAAACTTTCATATTGATCGTAATCGTCCCGGTGATGAGCAAAGTGAAAACCTACCTCACGCCAGGTAATTACCTCATCAAGAAATCCTTCAATATTAGGATCCCCGTTGAAAAACCCTGAATTTTTACCTCCGTTGGGTGTGATGGAATCAAGACTCCAACCTTCCGGCTGATGATCCAGCACTGTCTTCACAATTTCATATTCGCTGATCTTACCAAAATGCAGCCATGGACTCAATCCGCTGGCTTTATTGGCATCCGGATGGTTCCGTTGATCATCATACTGAAACAATGAATGTGCGATAAAATGTCCAAGTTTACCAAGGGCTGATTGCCTGGTTCCTGTCATATCCGGCACAGGTTTTACCGAGTGATCAATATCCAGTGAATGGATGGTGTCCGGGATACCTGATAATGCGTCATCAGCCTGCGGATATTTATTTAAAAAATCTTCGCTTAGCTCAATTCTATCTTTATTTACCAGCTTCCCGAGAGGATCTTTTTGAGGTGGTTGAGTGAAGGCTTCCACGAAATGCTTCTGCATCACTTTCCTGAATAAATAAGCTGAATAAGGATCTTTATCTGTGATACCCAAAGGAATGATCCCATTCGAATCAACGGTGATATACGGAATCTCTAGCTTGTCGGCTACTTTTTGATTGTGATCTCTAATGATAAAAACCGGATATTCATCAGAGATAACCACACAAGCATTTTCTGCCAACTTATACAATAAACCGCGACCCGCGTTTTTTTCTTTTTCAATATAACTGTGGAAGTTGAGGGAATGAGATCGGGCGAAATCCAAATTTTCTTTCATCCCCTCCATCATAAACGAATGTATACGATCACTGGCCCACGGATAATCAATATTCAACCCTTCATAGATCAATAGTGGTTTATCCAGTTTATTAGCGTAGGCAACTGCAAGTTCCAGCGCATAATTGTATTGGAACCGACGATTTATCTGCATCCAGTAAAGGACATATTCACCATCTTCCCGGATTTGTTTATCGTTTCGCTCAAATTTTCGGTAACTGTTGATATTCTTCATTCAGGCTAAGATTGCGTTTTGCACCCTAACCAAATTGAAGCCGCCCTAATTCCTTACAATCACATTGTTCTTTTCGTAAGGCCGGATACATACGTCCACTTTTTGATCAGGGTAAACCTCGTTAGTTGCCGAAATTTTTACCAGCGTATCACCTGAGAGTTCATAGATCTCATAATCATACTTAAGCCCATCAATATCCAAATCACTAATTGTGAAAGCAGGATTGATCCCATCGCTAACTAGTTCATATTCAACCAGTTTTAAGCTTACATCAGCTAATTCCTGACGCATTTTATCCATTGTTCGACTTTTTTCAGCAGATTCCAACATGTTTCCTCGAACCACTACATTCAAGATCAGTGTTGGGATTATAGAAAATGCACCGATCATCAATACTCCACCGATATACCAATACCAAGGCATAAAGGTTTTGCCGGTAGTTTTCGCCTTTTTAAATCCTGCAAACAGTAAATATGGTGCTAGAAACAGGTATATAAGTATGCTGCTTAAAATGCTGAGTGTTTTTGCATCAATTCCATACCCTGTTATAGGTTCTCCGGAAAATAAATTGATAGCATCTACTGTACCAATTCCAATAATAATTGTCGTTGGTATTGGTGCAATAAACGAGATGTTACCCGTTGAAATATCCATCGAGTTAAACAGGAGTGCACTACCAACACTAAGTACTAAAAAAGCTAAAATTACGATAAGAAAGTTGTTCACTTTATTAGTTAAGGACTTCATAATTAACCCCCTGCTTATTTAGTGTAAATGCTATTTCGTATTTCCCTGTTTGACCATTTTTGTTTTGAAATTCTGGATCTTCCCCATTGGAAACAATCGTTGCCACGGTAATCGTGATCTCATCATTGGCTTCATCAATTTCATAGTAGTAATCCATCTCGTCGTCGTCAAACCCCTCAGGTTTTTCGATATCAAAGTCTGATAAATAAACACCGTTTTCAGCTAATCGCTCCCCATACTCACTTTTATAAGCCTCCATTACAGTGGAATATTCATCCACTTTATACCGGCTTAAAGCATATAAAAGGCTCCCTTGAATTTCGGATTTTGCAACTCCTTCATCGATTCTATGCCGGATCTCAAGAACCAACTCTTTTTGGAAATCCCGTCTGTTATAATCTAATGCAAATGCGATCACATGAGCAAGAATAAGTAAAAACGCCAGCCCTGTTACTACCCTATATGAAACTATGGACTCAAAATATGCTTTACTTCTTCCCATTAAGGTTGCAATAAATACCGTTGAAACGGCGAGCAGTATAAAATACCCGAGCCAGATATTTTCGAAATACACAGAAATTAAATACCCCAAAGTTGCTATGGCAGCACTAGTCACCATAAACATCAAATTTTTATTCATATCTTCAATATTAATTAACCATAAGCCGAGAATATAGTTAAACAGTTTTTATTTAAAAAAGTTATTTAAACTCGAAAATGAGCCCGGCATTAACACCAATCAGATCCGAATTTGAATGGCGAATAGTTTCCAGTAAGACCTTCTGAATCCAGGGCAAGATCTCCTTCTTTTAAATAATCAGCTTGTCCACCCAGAATGTAGCCTGCCTTTACATACAGTGAGAGAGCATTCATATTATCGTGCCAGTCGTCACTTTTCCAGAGAGTAATTTGAAAACCACCTTTTAATCCGAATCGTGGAGCAAACGAATCCAGATTTCTATATCGGGGACGTTGTTCAGTATCAAACCATTCGAATACGGTTTGTTGCTCTTTAAGTACCGAAACTGTGTGGAAATGATTTAACCCCAGGATCATTTCTGCAAAAGGAGTGATTCTATTTCGATCAGGTATTACCCGCAGCACTAATTGCTGGGCTAATAATTTATTTTTGGTCTTAACGTTGAGTGAGCGATCGAACCAGTAGGTGCCATAATCTTTGTTGAAGGTAGTCATCCCATACTCTGAATATTCGAATTCCCAACCGATCTGGACAGGTATTTCCTTTTTTGGATACCAGATAAACGAAAGATCTACTCCTTCGATCGGTTCTGTAAATTCTTCTTTAAGTTCTCCTTTGGACATTTGATGAGAATATCCCCACTATATACCAAAGGTTTGTGCTTGCCCTTTCTGTACAGCCAAAATTATCCCAATTAGAACGATCAGTAATTTGAATAATTCGTGTACCATCACATCAGATTTTGTTCACATAAAAAGAACCCTGCTCTTTCAAAAGCAGGGTTCTTACTGTTTTTACCAGATGTTATCTGTGCTAAAAACTAAACATGAAACCTATATTGAATGTATTCAGATCGGTTCTTGAACGGCTAATATTATATTCAACTCCATCACCGGTGTTAACCAGATCCCCTTCCTTCATATACAATGCCTCCCCACCGATCATATACCTTGCTTTTACGATCAACGACAGTTTGAAATAATCCCCGTCCTCATCAAATCCTTCCCAAAGATTGAACTTCATTCCGCCACCAATCCCAATATTTGAGGTAAAGTAATCGTAGTTAATCGTGCTGAAGATTTCCTCATCTTCCCATTCGTCTAATACCGATGTTTCTGTATACAAATAATTAAAGCCCCATGTACCTTCTACAAATGGGCGAACAGCACCGCGAGTAGGCTCAAAACGCAGGATAAGATGCGGAGTAACCATATTATTGGTTGTTCTAACCCGTACATCAACTTCGGGAATATTCGGGCTCAAATATTCATATCGCTCCTTCCAGCCAAAATTCTGGTAAACTAATCCTGCTCCGATCTGAACAGGAAGATCCGCGATCTGATAAGTGAATGCCCCATCTAACCCAAAAGAATTTCTATCCAGCGTCTGCTGAAAGGAGCCTTGAGGTGCTCCTACGGCAAAAGCTATATCGAAATTAAAAGATTGGGCGTGTATTACTGTGGATCCAATGATCCCGATAATTGAAAATATGATCCCTTTTTTCATAGCCCGACATGTTTGTTAACGTTGCTACGAAGAATTTGTAGCATTCACTCCTGGCTAACTATGACATGTTGATGTTATTAGAACATTATTTTTCATAGGTGTCCATATCCTTTTAATGTTAACTATTAGTTTCTCTAATCAGATTCTCAATAAATTGCTCACTTGACTCCTTGATCGCCTTTTTTTCTTCCTCTGACTTCTTATCAAACATATTTACTATAAAATTAGAGCGTCCGTTTTCTGAAAATGTCTCTCGTTGTTGATCCACAAAATTCCAATATAAGTAGTTGAACGGGCAGGCTTCCTCTCCGGTTTTTTTACTGACCTTATAGCTGCACTTTCGGCAATAATCACTCATTTTATTAATGTAATTACCGCTGGAAACATAAGGTTTCGACGCTAGTACTCCTCCATCCGCAAAGGTACTCATTCCCAACACATTTGGTAGCACAACCCATTCATAAGCATCTACATAAGCAAACCAGAACCACTTATTTAATTCCCCGGGGTCTGTCTCAGTAAGATTGCTGAAATTACTAAGTATCATCAGACGTGGAATATGGTGAGAATATCCCTCTTTAATAACGGGGCGCAGACATTCGCTCATACATTTCATCTTTGTCTCACCCGTCCAGAACATCTCTGGTAAGGCATTTTCAAAACCAAAATGATTGGAATCTCTAACTTCCGGCATTCTGGCTTCATAGTAGATCCGGATAAATTCTCTCCACCCGATTATTTGCCGGATGAACCCTTCCACAGAATTCAGCCTTACGTTTCCATTTTCGTAGGCTTCCACTGCTTTCTCACAAACTTCACCCGGTAAAATTAAACCATTATTCAAATACATAGAAAGGTGAGAATGATATGCGATGTCTTCACCTGTTGCGAGAGCATCTTCATAGGGGCCGAACAGATCGAGACGATTATCAATAAAATCATTGAGTCGGTATAGTGCCTGTCTTCGGGTAACCGCATAGTCGAAATCATCCGCATCACCAAAATGATCCGGAAAATAATCCTCTACCATTTCGATCACTTCCCGGGTTATTTCATCTATTTCTGTAGATGGGTGCTCAGGAAACTGAATATCTTTCGGGAACTTCTTTCGGTTGTCTTCATCATAATTCCATTCGCCACCTTCAGGATCACTCCCATTCATCAGGAAACCGGTCATTCTTCGCATATCTCGATAGAAGTATTCCATGCGATATCCGGGTGCAATATTCTTCTTGTATTCTTCAGCATCGGCCAGAAAAAAGGAATTCGGGATCTCTGTTATACGGTCTTCATTTTCGCCAAGAACTACCCGAATTTTTTCTCTTGTCCCCCATTCGGACGGCTTCATAAAGGTGATCTCGAGCTTTTCAAACAATCCTAGAATTTCCCGGAGTCCATCATCGTAATGACCGGTAGTGGAATGGTATAATACCGGATAGCCTTCGTCATGACATTCAAGTGCGAAGTGTCGCATCGAACTAAGCACATAGATCAGTTTCTTTTTATGATAAGGTAAAGACGCTCCTTTCGCCTTCGATTCAATAAAGATCAGTAGTGGTTTTTCTTCGTTCACCCAATCCGGAAACACATTAAGATTAAGCTGATCATGAAGTATAAAGACCGCCTTTTTATGGTTATTTCCATCCGGTCTTGAAATATGTTTATCGATCTCTGATAGATATGTTCGGTAGCTCATGTTGTGAAAATCTCCTTCGACCGACCAAACGTTCCTTTTCTGAAATTTAATTTTGCATCTCAATTTAATACTATTATGTTAGTATTAACTAAATCGTATATACATGAAAAAATCACTTACACCTCTTGGCGAATCTGAAATGGAGATCCTGCATCATGTTTGGGATCTGGGAGAGGCTACAGTTTCCGAAGTAAAAGAACGCATTAATGAAGAGCGTAAAGTAGCTTATACCACCGTAATGACCATCATGAAAAATCTATACGAAAAAGGATATCTACAGTACAGAAAAGAAGGGGTTACGTATGTGTATTCTGCTGCTCAGGAACCGGAAAAAGTACAATCCAGTTTGATCGGTAAACTAGTTGATAAAGTGTTTAAGGGTTCTCCATCTGCATTAATACAAACCTTAGTACAGAATGAAAATTTAAGTGATGAGGAACGATCTGAAATTAAAAAACTGATTGAGAAACTGGAGGATTGATATGTTTGAGATATATGAATTCTTACAGCGTGCAGGGATACAAAGTGCGGATACTTTCTGGTTTCCGTTATTGGTTTGGAGCATTGTGGCTGGTTTGTTCTTCCTCTCAATAAGGTTGTTCAAAAGGCTAAACCCGCTATACCACTACCACCTCAGAGCAGCGACAATAGCCGCTATTCCATTTGGGTTGATGATTTATATGGGGATGGAACAACTTCGTGAACTTTGGGCCAGTATTGATCAATTTGATACGGCTATTTTTGTTGTTGAGTCCCCTTATACCATGATGGTTTCTGCAAATAGCACTACTAATGAAGCATCATTAAACTGGTTGGAACCCAATTTTCTGATTGGAGCAGCTACTCTATCAATTTTAAGCATCGGAGTCATTTTTATACTCCGCTTACTGATCGGTTATTTGAAATTACATCGCTTTAGAAATACTCTTTCACGACATCCTCTTAGTCAGCAACACTTTTTTGCAGATAAGAATTATGAAAATGTCTCCCTTGCATTTCAACCGGAACCAATGGTTCCCTTTACTTTTGGATGGAGGCACCCGGTCATTGTGCTTCCTGAGAATCTTAAGAATGACCCCGAGAAAACCCGGATGGCTATTCAACATGAACTCATTCACATTAAACGGAGGGATTACGCGCTCCAACTGTTTTTATCAGTGATTGAGTCCCTCTTTTGGTTTCACCCGCTCATTCATTTGGGCTCGCGCGAAATTGAAACCTGGCGAGAGATTTCCTGTGATCAGGAAGTGTTGAATACCTCCGGAATTTCTCAAAAAAACTACGCAGCCATGTTATTCGAATTACTACCTCAGCATCGGGGCCTGAGCAGTTTTTCGGTTTCTATGGCGGTGCAAAAATCAACATTACACAAACGTATCGAAACCATGCAATACCATAAACTCTACCAAAATTCGGTGAAGAGAAGCCTCGTTTTGCTCTTCGCCATGATCATCGGAATTACCATACCTATGGCCTGTTCTGATTTGCAAATTTCTGATGGATTATCTGAAGAAGAAATCATAAACACATCAGTCACTTTTAATAATCCTGTTTTGTTAATAAACAGCCTTGAAGTTGCAAAACTTCCGACAATGGAGCCTTATAAAATGCCCTTATCAAATGGTATATCTATTGGCGCTAAAAATCATGGGACTATAATTTTCTCCGGTACTGAATTTGAAGGCGCCAGAAAGTTGGCCTATCTGAATGGAGATAAAATTAACTTCCAAACCAACGGTCTTAAATTCGAGTTCGTGAATGAATCTGATTTTATAGATTCAGGCGAAATAACGATCTGGGCTGCACATTTTCCTAACAGATTCTCTGCTGGCACAAGGGTAACATATTTGAATGCATCATCACTCAGAGATAATTCATTTCTGGACAAAATAGGACCGGAATTTCGTGCCGACACGTTTACTGATGAAAGCGGTGATTTCTTCGTGGTTGTCGAAGAAATGCCTGAGCTTATTGGAGGGTTAAAATCGGTACAAAGTAAAGTGTTATATCCGGAAATGGCACTTCGAGCCGGAATTGAAGGCCGTGTAACAGTTCAATTCATAGTAAATGAAAACGGAGAAGTTGAGAATCCAAAAATTGTGCGTGGAATTGGCGGTGGCTGCGATGAGGCTGCCCTTGCTGCGGTTTCTGAAGCAAAATTCAAGCCCGGTATTCAACGTGGAAAACCAGTCAGAGTTCAATATTCACTGCCTGTATTGTTCAAACTAAATGATTCTGATTTCACCAGTCAGAATTAATAGTAATGGTGGGGCTACGGCCCCATTTTTATTTTTTTGATTTTTTTTGAAACCTTTCGGTATTCCTTTGCGTATAGTCGACACAGTACTAAATAAAACTGTTTTTATATGCCGGCTAAATTACGAAAATCAAGAAAAGACAAGATGCTTGCTGGAGTGTGCGGGGGGATCGCAAATTATCTTGGCTGGGACCCAACCATCGTACGAATCATTTTTATAATCTTAGCCATTAACTACGGCTTCGGATTGATTGGTTATTTTATTTTGGCACTTGTAATGCCCGATTGAGTTCCAATTTTCCACAACTTGGAAAAAACTCTTCCCGTTTGCATCTTATGCCAACTAAACTAAACGCTTATGAAAGTTGGTATTGTAGGAGATGCAACACGTGGGGTTGCCTGGGAACAACATTTACGTCCACACAGCATCGTTCGGGAAGTAGAATTGTGCCCAACCCTTGACGATCTTGATAAAGTAGACGCTTGTTTTCTCATTGATGAATCCGATGATAATCTGGACACCCTTTTAAAGGCCATTCAAAAAGGATTCAATTGTTTCTTTATTGCCCGGCAGCCAACCGATTTTAATAAACTGGATAAAATCCACCGTGCAGCCAGAGAAGCTGGAGTATTAGTACAATTTGCCCACTGGCCAACACTGGCCCCGGCCACTCGATGGATGATGACCAAAGTTACCCGGCCTACCTATATTCACATCAATAAAGAGATCAGTCGCTCACAAATAATTAATGCCGAAATGGAATTCCAGAATCACTGGATCGATGAGTTTGGGCTTTGTTTGAAATGGATTGACAGCGGTGTTCATAATATTGAAGCAAAGGCGATTCGTATAGGAGACAAACAACCAATTGCTATTCAGCTTTTTCTCCGGTTTGATAATGGGGCCTCTGCCTCTATCCATATTTATACCGGTGCCTCAGAAAGCAATCATAAAAGAGTGATCGCCAACAAACATGCCGTTCTGGAATGCAATGTTCCTGATCAACAGATCAAACTAGGTACTTTAGGAAATGCAGACCATCTGTTTTTTGAAAAGAAGTCATTTGATCCTTCCACCGCTGCCGAAAAAGCTGCGTTATTATTTTTAAAATCTATACAACTAAATAAAGAAACCGCTTACACCAGTTATGACGCACTGAGACTTGCCCTTCACATCGATAAAGTAAATCAAAGACTTAAGCAATTCACATAACGCCAGATTAATACTCAGGTAACATTCGATTAATCTTAACTTTACTTTCTGTTAACAATTTGGTAACATTGAAATGTACTAAAGCAGAGAGGTATTGCTATGAAAAAATTAACTGTTACACTGGCGTTTCTATTAGTTGCATCGCTAGGCAACACATTTGCACAACAACAGGTTGTAAATACAGAAAACAACAAGATCGTCACTCATGTGGCGGGTAATTTCTATGACGTAGTTTTTGTCACCGAAGATGGCAACATACTTCAGGAAGGCCACTATATAAAAGTGGAAGATAAATTTCTGAAACCTCATGGTATCTGGAAACTTTACGATAGTAATACTTTCGCTCTTGTTACAACTGCCAGTTATGATACCGGAGAACAACTTTGGGTTGAAACCATGGTTGATGGGAAACCACTTCGTGTTGATAAAATGGATCTTACTGTAAAAAGACTACAGAATAAAATTGTAGCATTAGAGAAGAAAATAGAAGAATTAGAAAATTAGACGTTCACATCAGAGAATGCTCCGATAGATAGAAGGAGGTAAAAAATGAAAACTGGATTATACGATAAATACTATAAACTCGGCTTCGAACATTTTATAAATAAGAAGATTATGGGTCTCCATAAAACCAGAAAAGGCACGGAAATTCTTTATTTCCTGCTTATCGCTTTCGTACTGGTCTTTGGAAATCTTGTGATCTGAAGTAGTAGACAGACCCTGATTACTTCTTGCTTTTCAGCATCTTAAATGCCTGCTTCAACTGTTCACGAGGCATCAGATTGTTTAAGAAATTAAACTGACCGGCTTGTAACCGCTCTCCACCGTCGATGACAACGGATTCACCGGTCAGGTATGGTGCCAGGTCAGACATCAGGAATATAGCTAAGTTCACTAATTCCTTATGCTCGCCATATCTTTTCATTGGAATTTTGTCCAGATACATTTGCTCAAAGCTCTTATCCGGCATTAAACGTTGCCAGGCACCTTCAGTTGGGAAAGGTCCCGGAGCTATTGCATTAACCCTGATTCCATATTCCGCCCACTCGTAAGCGAGGGATTTTGTCATTGTTAGAACCCCGCTTTTAGCACATGCCGACGGTAAAACAAAAGCACATCCTGTATTTTCAGCATAGGTCGTAACAATATTTAATATTGAGCCTTCCTTTTTTTGGGCAATTAGATAATTACCAAAAGCATGGGTACAATTAAAACTACCCTGCAACACAATATCAACGACCGCTTTGAATCCACCCGGACTTAGATCTTCAGAAGCCGACAAAAAATTACCAGCTGCATTATTCACCAGGCCTTCGATTGAACCAAAATCAGATACCATTTTGGTGATCATTTCGCTCACAGCATCATGATCTCTCACATCACATATATATGACCGCACATTAACGGAACTATGTATCGCTTTGATCTCCTCAACAGCTTTTAAGAGTTTCTCCTCAGTTCGTCCGCAAATTGCAACATTAGCGCCTGTTCGGGCAAACCCCTTCGCCATAGACAAACCTAACCCACTGCCACCACCTGTCACTAATATTGTTTTGTTTGATAGAGTATCTTCTTTAAACATGATGTAAGCTACTATTTGTTCGTGATGTGATTAAAGATTTTCAAAGATACCGGCGGCTCCCATTCCACCACCAATACACATGGTAACCATTCCATATTTTGAGTTACGAGCCCCCATCTCATGGAGAATTTGAGTAGTCAATTTTGCACCTGTGCAACCAAGCGGGTGCCCCATCGCAATTGCTCCCCCGTTTACATTTGTGATATCTTCATCTAAATCCAGTTCTCTTATTACTGCCAATGATTGTGCTGCAAATGCTTCATTGAGCTCAATGAGATCCACATCTGAAATCTTCAATCCCGTTTTTTTTAACACTTTTGGAATAGCTATTACCGGACCAATTCCCATCAATTCGGGAGCAACACCTGCTACATCATATCCCACATATCTGGCCATAGGTTCTACCCCAAGTTCCTTTACCTTTTCGCCACTCATAACCAACACAGCAGAAGCTGCATCATTCATTTGTGACGAATTTCCCGCTGTAACAGAACCTCCGGCCTTAAAAGCGGCCCTTAATTTTCCTAAAACTTCTATGGTTGTATCTGCTCTTGGCCCTTCATCTTTGCTAAACGTAAATGAATCTTCTACCAAGTCACCATCGGCTGTGACTTTTTTCTCAACCACTTCGAGTGGAGTGATCTGATCATCGAATCGACCGGCCTTCCATGCCGAAATAGCCCGTTTATGGCTCCTGTATGCAAACTCGTCCTGATCTTCGCGGCTGACTCCATATTTTTTTGCAACATTCTCGGCCGTTAACCCCATGCTGATATAAATCTCAGGCCGGTTATCTACCAACTCCGGATTTGGCTGAAAAGAAAGTCCTCCCATTGGCACCATACTCATAGATTCCACCCCACCGGCAATAATAACATCGGCACCTCCACTCATTATACGTTCGGCTGCCAGCGCGATACTTTGCAAACCGGACGAACAGAAACGGTTTATCGTCATACCCGGAACAGATTCAGGGAGACCGCCTAACAATGCGATCTGGCGGGCTATATTTAATCCCTGGGAAGCCTCAGGAAATGCACACCCCATAATTACATCATCAATTTCAGCAGGATCCAGCTCCGGAGTGTGATTCAACAGGTCTTTTACAACTTCTCCACCTAAGGTATCCGGATAGGTAAACCGGAGAGAGCCCCTGTTTGCCTTTCCACAAGCTGTTCGTTTAGCTTCTACTATAAATGCCTCGCGCATGACTGATTACTTTTTTGATTCTTAATTTCTAAGTGGTTTTCCAGTCTTTAGCATATGCTCCATTCTGGAATGGGTTCGTTCATCTTTGAAACAGGTTAGAATAGCTTCTCTTTCCAGTCTCATTAAATAATCTTCCGGAACAAACTGTGGTTCGCTCAATGGCCCGCCAGCCAGCACATTGGCAACGCGACCGCTAACCACCCGATCATAATCCGTAGCATATCCTGCTTCATGCATTACATACAACATGGTTTTCATGACGCTCAGGGATTTTTCGCCCAACACATAATGCGTTTCTTTTACCGGAGGCTGATACCCCGCATTCACTAATGACAAAACCTGCTCCTTAGCAGTTGGAATCAACAGGTCCCGGTTCATAATGATCACATCATCACTTCTAAGAAATCCTATTTTACGGGCTTTATCTGCGCTATCAGAAACTGAAGCGAGCCCAATAGTTTTAAAAACTTCTCTGATGAATGGTAGCGGATCAGCTTCAGAATCGACCTTTTGCATTGCGCGTTTCAACATTTCTGTTGTACCACCACCTGCCGGTATCAATCCAACCCCAACTTCTACTAATCCCATATATAATTCATAGTGAGCTACCACCCTGTCTGAGTACAACACGAACTCTGTTCCTCCACCCAGTGTGCGGCCAAACGGAGCTGATACTACCGGAAATGAACTATATCTAAGTTTCAAAGCTGTTCGCTGAAAATTTGTAACTGCCTGAACGATCTGATCAAAGTTCCCGCTCTTCAAAGCCATTCCGGCTTCCATTAAATTTGCTCCATAAGCGAAATTATCACCGTCGTGACTGATCACCAATCCCTTAAAGTTCTTTTCAACGATGTCTAGTGACTGCTCTAATGACTGAACCAACTCAAAACCAAGGGTGGCATTCCTGGTTTTAAATTCGAACAATGCCACACCTTCACCAAGATCATGCAAAGCAGCAGAATCATTTTCGAAGACAGGCTCCGAATCTTTTCTTAAGGAATTAACTGTAACCTCACCCTCTGCCTTTGGTCGCCGGTCAACCATCGTTTTATAAATTGGATCGTACACCTGATCACCATCGTAAAAACGATCAAAACCGGCTGCTTTCAGATCCCGGATCAATTCTGGTACTTCTTTTCCTTCTGCATTCAAACGAAGTACTACTTCATCAATTCCGAGAGCATCCCATCGTTCAAATGGTCCCATTTGCCAATTGAAGCCCCATTTCATAGCCCGATCCACAGACTCAATAGAATCAGAAATTTCCGGAATTCTTTTAGCAGCATATAACAACAGGTCCCTTTGGGTTTCCCAAACGAACATACCGACATCACTATCATTAAAACTCAGGAATTTCAATCGTTCAGCAGGGTTTTTTATCTTTTTTGCTGATGAAACAACCTCACTATCCACTTCTTTTTGAGGACCATATTCCAACGATTCCGGATCTATAACGTGGAATTCACGTCCTTTATCTGTCTGTATTTTTTTATAAAAACCGGCTCCACTCTTATTTCCTTTCAATCCCACCCCGATCATTTTCTTCAGCCCGTCAGGTACTATAAAAACATCCCGCATTTCGTCACCAGGAATTGCAGGATAAATATTCTCTGATACGTGGGCCATTATATCTAACCCAACCATATCACCTGTTCTGAAAGTAGCTGATTTAGAATATCCGGTAAGAGTGCCTGTTATAGCATCTATTTCTTCAATTCTTAATGTTCCATTAAAGAAATACGGCAAGATCGAGGCCATAGAGAAAACTCCGATCCGGTTAGCAATAAAGTTCGGGGTGTCTTTGCATTCCACAACTCCTTTACCCAAAACCCGCTCACAGAAAGTGCGCATTTTTGCGGTGATCTCAGGGAGGGTTTCCCTGGTCGGGATCACTTCCAAAAGCTTCATATAACGGGGTGGATTGAAAAAATGGGTACCCAGAAATCGCTTTTTAAATTCATCACTACAATCCGAACAGATCTCACTTATTGGCAGCCCGGATGTATTAGAACTCACAAGAGTATGTTCTTTTTTTATGGAATCGATCCGCGACATCATCTGTTTTTTAATGTCCATTCTTTCGATCACCACTTCACAGATCCAATCGGCCTGTTCAAGCAATTCAAAATCATCCTCAAAATTTCCGGTCTTTATGCGAGATGCGTATTCTGGTAAGCCGAACGGAGCCGGTTTCATTTTGGCGATCTTTTTAAGGCTCTCATCAGCGATCTTATTTGGATTTGCAGGATCGTCACTTTTCAGATCCAAAAGGGTTACTTCCAGTCCGGCATTTACACAATGCGCCGCTATTTGGCTGCCCATTACACCTGAGCCCAATACGGCAACTCTTCGTATGTTCTGCATTCGTTTACTCTTCTGTTTCTTTTTGATAGATGGAATTGATCTCATCTTCGAAGTGCTTTTGAACCACACTTCGTCTGATACTCATTTTAGGGGTGAGCTCGCCGCTTTCAATGCTAAAGGCATGTTCAAGCAGCACAAACTTCTTAACCTTTTCCCAGTGCGGGAGTTTTCTATTTACTTTATCCACTTCCTGCTGAATAACATTAAGCACATCAGCATTTGTGTTTTTATCACTATCCGGGAACTTCGTCCCTTTTTGTTTAAATCGTTTCTTCAGATTGTCCCAATCGGGGATTATGACAGCCGCACAAAATTTTTGATGACTTCCAACCACCATCACCTGATCTATGAAACCGCTGTTCATAAGTGCATTTTCGATGGGCTGAGGTGCCACATATTTCCCTGTTGAAAGTTTGAACATGGCTTTCTTTCGATCGGTGATAAATAGCCATCCTTCATCATCCAGATAGCCAATGTCACCTGTACAAAACCAACCGTCTTCAGTCATTACCTCAGCCGTTTTATCCGGCATCTTGTAATACCCTTTCATCAGATTCGGTCCTTTAGTTTGTATCTCTCCGTCTTCTGCAATTCGGATTTCCACATCCTCAAGAGGTTTCCCCGCCGAACCGATCCGCACCTGATCCGGTAAGCTTGTGGTCATAACAGGAGACGTTTCGGTTAAACCGTATCCCATTGCACAATTCAACCCAATACCATTCATGAACCGCATGACTGACGGTGAAAGTGCCGCTCCTCCCGAAACCATTCCGATCAGATTACCGCCCATTCCTTCTCTTATCTTGGAATAGACAAGCTTATCTGCAAATTTCCATCGCAACTTATCCAATCCTTTTGGCGGATCTTCAGGATCGTAATGTTCAGCAAAGTGAATAGCCCAGTAATACAATGTCTTTTTAAGACCCGTAAAACTCTGCCCCCGAACTTTAACTCCGGTCATTATTTTTTCCAGTAAACGAGGTACCGTGGCAAAATACATTGGTTTTACGGTTACCAGATCTGTTTTAATATCCTGCACATCTTCAATGTAATAGGTAGAAGCGCCTGAACATACAAATGTATAGGAGGCAATACGCTCTAACATATGGGCTAATGGCAGGTAAGAAATTACCTTTGGATTCTTTTCGCGATCTGATGAAAATGGAAGACGCTCAATGGTGGCAATGGCGTTTGATGCAAGATTCATGTGAGTGAGCATCACCCCTTTTGGAACTCCTGTTGTTCCACTGGTATAATTTATATTTGCCAGATCTTCCGGATCGATCGCATTTCGCAGCTCATCAAAAAGTTCCGGTTCCGTTTCATCCAGTTCTTTACCCATTTCCATGACCTGTTCAAAATTCAATAAATCATCGTGAGAGGTTGATAAAATTGAAATGATATGCTCAACCGTTTCAATTGAGCGAATCATATCCGCAGATTCATTGAACAGGTCGTCAGTAGAGACCATATGGATCTTTGTCTCGGAATTCTCCAGGATATATTTGATCTGATCGGCTGGTTGTGTGGTATAAATAGCTACATTAACCGCACCCAACGATAATATCGCCTGATCACAGATCATCCATTCCGTACTATTCTCGGAGTGGATGGATACACGGTCTCCTTTACGGATGCCAAGCTTATACAATCCAAGTGCAAGGTTACGAACCTTCTGCCTAAACTCTTCTACAGAAGTCTCGATCCATTCTCCATTTCGTTTAACCGCACTTAAAATTCCAAGCCTGTTGAATTTCATCCGTTCATCGAGCAACAGAGGTACTACAGCAGGGTTATAATTCATACATTCAGCAAGACTACGTTTTTTGTTTATTTAACAATTAATGTAATTATGAAAGCGATTCCAACCAATAAATACACAACTTAACACTGTTAATCAATGATCGAGATCGAAGAAACAATCCGCGAAAAAGTTGAATGGTTTTTAGACAATCAATCAGAGAATATGGCCACCAAAATGGGGGTTAAGTTTTTGAAAATCAGTAGAGATGAAATGATCGCAGAAATGCCCGTTGATGATCGTACAGTGCAACCTTTCAGAATTCTTCATGGTGGAGCTTCGGTAGCGTTAGCTGAAACTTTGTGCTCGGTGGGAGGTTGGCTGAACATTCCTGAGAGTAAAACAGCTGTCGGGGTCGAGATCAATGCAAACCACCACCGTTCTGTGCGTGAAGGGGGAAAAGTGACTGCTGTAGCCACGCCTTTACAGATCGGACGTACCATGCAGGTTTGGGAAACAAAAATAAACGACGAGCGGGGAAAACTGGTTTGTTCATCGAGATGTACTCTTGCTATCATCGATAAACGCTAATTCAATATTTTCTCATGCTGATCCGTAAAGCATCTGAGGCAGACTGGCCCGGGATATGGTCTATCATACGGGCTGTGATCGCAACCGGTGACACCTACGTTTACGCCCCAGACTCCAGTGAACTGGAAATGAAGGCCTATTGGATGGAAACTTCGGATATCACCTATGTGGCTGAAATTGAATCAGAAATTGTTGGGACTTTCATCATAAAAGAAAATCATCCGGGTTTGGGATCTCATGTTGCAAATGCATCGTATATGGTTTCGCCAAATCACCGGGGTAAAGGAATAGGCCGGCAATTGGGTGTATTCTCGTTGAATGTTGCCCGTGACCTTGGTTTTCTATCCATACAATTCAATATAGTAGTGAAAACTAATGAGACAGCCATCCATCTGTGGAAAGAACTAGGTTTTGATGTGATCGGTGAAATTCCGGATGCCTTCCAACACTCAGATCATGGATTAACCAACGCCTATATCATGTCTCGCAGGTTATAAAACCGGACCTGTTAGGTATTACAGATCCGGTATTCGAAATTTATAACGGCAGATTATCGTGCTTTTTCTTCGGCACTGAATCTACCTTATGCTGACTAAATTCAAGAGCGTGAATCAACTTTTCACGTGTTTCGTGTGGAAGAATCACGTCATCGATGTAACCTCTGGCAGCTGCTTTATACGGATGCGCAAATTCTTCGGCATATTGTTCTTCCAGCTCTTTCTGTTTAGCTACTGGGTCTTTTGCATCGGCGATCTCCTTTCTGAAGATGATCTCAACGGCTCCTTTCGTTCCCATTACAGCGATCTCTGCCGTTGGCCAGGCTACGTTATAATCAGCGCGAATGTGTTTAGAATTCATCACATCATAGGCTCCACCATAGGCTTTACGGGTGATCACGGTCATTTTTGGTACGGTAGCCTCACAAAACGCGTACAACAATTTTGCGCCATGTTTAATGATACCACCCCATTCCTGATCGGTACCCGGTAAAAAACCCGGTACATCCACAAATACGACCAAAGGAATATTGAATGCATCACAAAAACGAACAAACCGAGCCCCTTTTAGCGAGGAACGAATTCCCAGCACCCCGGCCAGAGACAAAGGTTGATTGGCAACAATACCTACACTTTTACCCCCAAGCCGGGCAAAACCCACCACAATATTTTCTGCATATTCTTTGTGCACTTCAAAGAAAGAATCTTCATCTACCACCCCGTTGATCACATCCTTAATATCGTAAGGTTTATTCGGGTTTAAAGGCACGATCTCATCAAGTGCAGCTGCTTTTACTTTATTGGGAGCTTTTGGCTCAATATCAGGCACTTTTTCCTCGCAATTCTGAGGGATATAGGTCATCAGTTTTCGGATATTCTGAATACATACCGCATCGTTCGGCATAAGAAAATGAGCCACACCTGATTTGGAATTATGCGTGAGTGCTCCTCCCAGTTCCTCTGATGTCACCTCTTCGTGAGTAACCGTTTTAACCACATTCGGTCCGGTTACAAACATGTAACTGGTATTCTCTACCATGAACACGAAATCAGTAAGTGCCGGACTATACACTGCACCACCGGCACATGGTCCCATTACCGCAGATATCTGAGGAACTACCCCTGAAGCCATGGTATTTCGCCAGAAAACTTCGGCGTAGCCACCTAATGAAGCAACCCCTTCCTGAATACGGGCACCTCCTGAATCATTCAGTCCGATCACAGGAATTCCATTTTTCATGGCAAGATCCATGATCTTGCACATTTTCTCAGCATAAGTTTCGGATAGTGAGCCCCCGAAAACTGTAAAATCCTGACTGAAAACATACACGGGTTTTCCGTTGATCTTCCCGAAACCGGTAACCACGCCATCACCCAAAATATGTTGTTGATCGAGACCAAAGGCCGTACTGCGATGAGTTACGAACTTATCGATCTCTTCGAAGGTGCCTTTATCCAACAGCAGATCCACTCGTTCACGAGCGGTTAATTTCCCTTTCTTATGCTGTTTTTCAATTCTTGCCTCGCTTCCACCCTTAAGTGCTTCTTTTCGAAGATTAATCAGGCGTTCCACCTTTTTATTTGGTTCCATACGACTCCTATATTTTTTTAGAGTAATCCGTTGAAATACCGATGCATGCGATCAGTAAAATCAACGGCTGCTCCGGTGAAGAGATCCACATCATTTTTCGTAAAGACTTCTTTATGAATGTATGCGGAGGTTTCTTTCCAGCTTTCAAATTCCTGAATTGTATCAATTGCTGAGTTGTAAGCATCTTCGCTTCCTGCAAACAGTAATTCGATAAATTCAGCTTTGCGGTCGATGAGTATATCTGTGAGTAAAATATCTTTGTTAGGGGTTCCGGGAATGGAGTCATCAATAAAACCATCATCATTTACCGAAATTTCCTCATCCACTGAGATCAGGTCGTCAATAGGTTCATCATCCTGAAACTCGGTGAGGTCGATCTCTTTCTCCGATTCTTCCCCATTCGTTATTTCCCTTTCTTTGCTGCGTTCCCCGCCCATGATCACATTCATTTGATCGGCACTTAGAAACTTGGCCCACATGGGTTGTTCATCTTCATTATCCGAGATCGGATCCTCTTCCTCGTCAAGTTCTTCAGCAATCAGTACCGGAGGATCTTCCGGCTCATCTACCGAAGAATCTTCAATGAGTTCATCTCCTTCTTCCTGTTCAATATCCTCAAACGAACTTTTGGCATCTTCAAGAATAGAAGTCAGGTTGTCTCTGAACTCCTGCAGGTCTTCGGTGGAACTCCGATGTTTTTTGTCTTTAATAGAGTCGGCAATATCACTGGTGGTTTCCGAAATTTCGGCTTCCTCATCCTCTGCTCCATCTACACTAAACATACTGTTCAAAGAGCTGAAATCTGTGTATTCATCAACTTCGATAACCCCTTCACTGGCAATATCAGTAAGCAGTTCATCCATCTCTTCTTCGGTAAGATTACCTTCCACGTAGCTCTCAGCAAGGCTGGCATTTACATCCCCTTCTTCAGTTTCGTCGTAGGGAACGTAATCATAGTCTCCAAAAAAGCTCTCGATCAGTGATTGTTCTGTATCTGTTTTTTCTGACAGATCTTTGACACTCGCTTCGGCTTTCTCGATATCTTCTTTTGTGATCTCGGGCTCTTCAGATTCAGTGATCAATTCATCCGCATCATCACTTGAAATAATGTAAATAAAATCTTCCTGCGAAACCTCGCTTTTATACCCTTCAAATCTTTTTGATAATTGATTTAAGCCTTTATCATCAAAGAATCGTTGCAGTAATCCGGGTTCAACTTTTCCGCCAAATAAAACGAATAATTGTTCCAGTTTTTTTGCCCATTCTGCCGGAGTGTATGAGGCAACTAACTTGGCATCCAGCTTACGAATAAGTTGCTCGCATCGCTCTTTGGTTAGAGTTTCCAACTCTCTCTTCTTCATGTAAAGAGGGATCGCCGCTCCAAAGTGCTTATAAATGGTAAGTTGATTTCCGCGAAATGTGAGTTCTTCCAGATTTAACTCATCCTCACCGCGAAAAATATACTCTGCCATGTTCTTTCTCGGCTCAATAAAAACTCGTAATACATCACCGGTAACATGGTTTACAATATTGTACAGTTCTTCAGCGGGTATGTAAGAATTACTTACCGCATTCTGTTCAAAATCACTCCAGGCATCCATTACTAATCTGGATGTTTGATCGTACCAATGAGCAGAGGGTAACTGGATCTCTTCCCGTACTTTATCTTCCAGAACCATGCGAATACGCTCTACAACAAACGAAGGAATACCAGCTTTTAGCAGCTCCTTTGGGGTATACACCGGCCTATCGCTCTTAACCAGACTTACCAGGCGGTCAGTAATTTTGTCTATTATTTGTTGCATGAAGTGTTAGGATTACAACGGGAAAATAAAAGCTGCCCTGAGCCAATACAAACAGTTTATTGTGAATATTTGTTGCGGTCAAACTAATATTAGATTCCAGTTTGATCAATTTACTTACTAATTTCCGACATGATCGTATTGCAGGCAGAACAGCTGGCCAAAACCTATAATAAACGGGTCATTTTTGAGGACCTGAGTTTTTCCCATTCTAACGGAATTCTGGGTATTGCCGGATATAACGGTAGTGGTAAATCAACATTGCTAAAATGCCTGGCTGGATTGGCTCGTCCTTCAAATGGAACAATCACCTGGAAAGAACATGATAATGAGTTGCAGAAGGATGAGATCAGGCCTCGCATCGGTTATGCTGCTCCCTATATCAATTTATATGCAGAACTGACGGCTTTAGAGAATCTTGAGTTTATCGCAGATCTGAATACCGGAAACACACTGCACCCTGAGCTGGATGAACTGCTTGAATTTGTACAGATGAGTGAGTTTAAACAGCAATTATTCAAACAGCTTTCTACCGGCCAGCAACAGAGGATCAAACTGGCAGCAGCCTTGTTACGAAATCCGGATATTCTGTTTTTAGATGAACCCGGTTCTAATCTGGATGATAAAGGACACGAACTCGTGAAGTCCATCGCATTTCAGCAAAAAGAAGAAGACAAGCTGGTGATCATCGCTTCTAATGATCCTGCAGAGATCGATCTGTGTGATCAGGTGATCCGTTTGAATAGTTAAACTACCGTTCTTTCGTACTCGAAGTTTGTCTGAAATCCATTATTTTGGATCAAAAATAAAAAACGAATTAATCCGAGGTTCTACCGTGATTTCACAAAACGATCAGGAAATGGCAACGCTCATTCTTGAGCACAGCACCAAACTCCAACAAGATGAAAATGTAATGGTTCAGTTGATCGGACTGAATGGAATAAACCTTCTGCGGGCACTCGTGGAGCAGATCAGAGAGAAAGGAGCTCATCCATTTATTCAGATCGAAGACACTGAGACACAACGTTTGCTCATCGAAAATGGGGACGAGGCTTTCTGGAAAAATCAGGCTGAAGTGGACCAACTTCCCCTAATGAAACAAATGGATGTGTTTATTGGTATCCGCGCTTCTGAAAATATCTATGAGAATTCAAAAGCCGGAAAAGAGGCGAATAAAGCCTACAGTGAACATTTTCTGCACCCGGTTCATTTTGAGGAACGAGTGAATAACACTCGTTGGTGCATTATGCGTTACCCGTCTCCGGCCTTTGCAATGAATGCAAAACTCCCAACGCGAGAGTTTACTGAGTTTTACTACAAAGCCTGCCTGGTAGATTATGCCAAACTAAAAACCGCTATGGAGCCACTGGAAAAAAGACTCCGAGCTACCGACATGATCACTTTAAAAGGTGAAGGTACCGACATCAGTTTTTCAGTGAAGGGGCAAAATTGGGTGCCCTGCTACGGAGCTCATAATATCCCTGATGGAGAACTCTTTACCTCTCCCGTTCGTGATACTGTGAACGGAACCATCACATATGCGCCATCTGTTTATCAGGGTAAGCCTTTTGAATTTGTTAAACTGGTCGTTGAGAATGGTGTTGTAGTAGATTTTGATTCATCCAATAATGATGCGTTAAAAGACATCCTGGATACCGATGAAGGAGCCCGACGTTTTGGTGAATTCAGTTTCGGAACTAACCCGGTTATCGAAAGTCCGATGTATGACATTCTCTTTGATGAAAAGATCTACGGCTCCAACCATCTTACCTTAGGCAAAGATTATGAGATTGCCCCTAACGGAAATTCCAGCAACATTCACTGGGACCTGGTTTGTATCGGTGCTGATGTTTACCTGGATGGTGAACTGATAAGAAAAGGGCGTGAATTTGTGACTGAAGACCTGAAAGGATTGAATCCTGAAAACCTACTTTCCTGATTGAATAATAGAATCACACCCATTTTACTTTTGGCGATCTTGTTGGTCATTTCTTGCACCGACAAGATCGTGGAGCCGGAGGTTTTTTCCGAAACCGGACTCATCCGGTTCACCGGAGCTCCTGCGGTTGATGGGTGCGACTGGGTGATCGAACTGCCTGAGAATAAAGTGGTACATCCAAACGATCTGCCCCAAAGCTACTTGGTGGATAGTTTGAAAGTCGCTTTTACTTATTCCCCAACAGATCATGTCTTTACTTGTGGATGGGGAGTGGAATTACCGGTCATCACCATATTGGGAATTCAGAAAGAATGATCATTTCAGACCCTGTATTATTTGTGTACCCACAGGATTCATCAATTACCATACAAACATTTAACTAATCAAACCGCGCCGGTAATAATCCAACTATTTGCATATTTCTGTGATTTACGTTGTATTGTATTGGAACTCACCTCCAATGCGATAACGGAATCACCATTCAGAAAAGATCATGCAAATAGAAGCTACTACCCCGGATGAATATCTGTCTAAAGTACCTGAAGACAGAAAAGAAGTTATGAGTGCGCTTAGAGATGCCATCAAAAATAATTTACCACAAGGATTTGAGGAAACCATGAATTATGGCATGATCGGCTACGTGGTTCCTCATTCAAAATATCCCGAAGGCTATCATGTCGACCCGAATCAGCCTCTTCCTTTTATTAATCTGGCCTCTCAAAAAAATCATATAGCGGTGTATCACTCATGCGTATACGCCGATGAAGATCTCATGAATTGGTTTCGGGAAGAATATGCCAAACGGGTCCCCACCAAACTGGATATGGGGAAAAGCTGTATCCGGTTTAAAAATCCTAAGAAGGTCCCCGTCGATCTGATTGCAGAATTAGCCACTAAAGTTACCCCGGATGAGTGGATCCAAACATATGAATCTGTCATTAACAGGAAATAACCATGGAATACGGAACACACTCTTTATCACTCGCCGTAAAGGATATCCAAAAGTCTCTTGAATTTTATCAAAAACTGGGTTTTAAGCCCATTGGTGGTTTTGGGTCGATTGAGGATAAATGGCTTATTTTACAACGGGGGGATTATAAGATCGGCTTATTTCAGGATATGTTTGAGGAAAATATCATCACCTTTAACCCTACCGATGCCAGATCGATCTACCGTGACCTAAAAAATAAAGGCATTGGGTTTCTCATGGAATCACCCACCGTTCATGAGGAAAAGGGGCCCTGCCATTTCGCATTGGCCGACCCGGATGGAAACCAAATATTATTCGATCAACATAATCAATAGCCATGAAACGACGAGTAACCGGAATTGGGGGAATATTTCTGAAAGCGGATGACCCTGAAGCTACTAAAGACTGGTATAGTAAACATCTGGGCATCAAATCCGGAAAATGGGGAGGAACCTTTCAATGGAGAAAAGCAGAAAACAAGGAGAAGACTGGATTTACAGCCTGGAGTATTTTTAAGAATGACACGGAATACACCAATCCCAGCACCAAGGATGCTATGATCAACTATCGGGTGGAAAATCTGGAGGAACTGCTAAACACTCTAAAAGCCGAAGGCGTTGAAATCGTAGGTGAAATGGAATCGTATGATTATGGCAAATTCGGCTGGATCATGGACCCAAATGGCTATAAAGTTGAATTATGGGAACCGGTCGACAAAAATTACGAAGACATTTGTGATCCTGCCGATCTGAATAATATGGACTGATTGATTGGCAGATTTCACCATCAGAGATCAATGGCAAGATTACTGATAAGTAACACCTTGTAAAACTGGGTATAAATCACTCAACCTTTTTGTTTCTGGTGCGTCAAAGGGGTGGTCATCTGAAATAAAAATCTTCAGAGGTAATCTCATGGAAATAGCCAAATACATTTTTATCATCGTAGCAAGTGTCACCCTTTTTGGAATTATCGGAGGCATGGATCCGGCAAATTCAGTGGTAATGATTGGAGCAAAGGCGATGCTTACGGGTGCCATCGTTGGCACCTTTTTAATGCTGAAAGAATATAAGGGAGTGATCCTATCTAAGATCGTTTCCTGATCATTAGTCTGATTTTCTGGTTTCAAAGGTTCCATTTCTGAAAGGAGATGGAACCTTTTTAATGGTCTTTATACAAGCACCTCTTCTTAGGCCCGACTCAAAGTTGCTTCTTCTCACTTCCCGAGTTTAAAATATTTAAACACTGGATATTGAACAGGACTTTCATTTATCCCCTGTCTTTCAAAATAATGATCAAAGAAATTCCAGGTAACCAGTCCGTCATCTGATTGGGGTTCGAGCATATAAAAGATCAAATTGGCCAGTGGTTGGGCAAGATCTACGCAATAGTCCCCTTTTTCGAAGGTTTTGGTTGCCGGCTTAAAACTTCCTTCGAGCTGAACCATAAAATGACCTTCAAATTTTCTACGTCCTTTTTCCATAGATGTAGCTTCAAACACTTCCCCGTTTGCTGTAATACTATCTTCAAGCTTAGTTACCACCGCTCCCTGTTTTTCTAAGTGTTCAGCGATATTAGCAAATTCAGCGGGGATCAAATATCCTCGCGGCAGCGTACTTTCTACTACCGGTTCAAAAGCACTGTAATTCTTCACGTTTTCTAAGGTCACGATCCGGGTTCCCCGCACTAATTTTACTTTATCACGGTTTGGGGCATACCCCACATCATCCATACTCAAATAACCACCGGCCGAATCCACTTCCTGATAGGGAATATATTCGTAGCTACGATATGCCGGGATATCTTCCAGATAACTCATCTTAAAGCGCACTCCTTTTTTAACTTTTCCGGCTTTTTCCTTCACCAGATCGATGGCTGCTTTTTCTGCTTCATCATTTATTTGTGCGATCTCCTGAGCATGGTCGTTCGTAAATTCCAGGATCTCCGTCACAAAAGCGTGGGTAGAACTCATACGTTGGTATAATCGCTCGTGGGCAAAAGCTTCACTTAAGATCCCGATCTTATTCCGCAATCCCATCTGATTTACAATATATCTGGGATGATGATTATAGGTGTAGATCTCTGTTACCGGCCATCCAGCTCTCAGATTATGATATCCATAAGGACCTAAATAAATATCGTAGTTCTCCAACACCTTATCGGTTACTTCAGGTAATAATTTGTTCCAGGTGAAATCATAGGGTGCTTTTTCCCCGGCATAATGATAACTCGGCGCCCATGTAAGGGAATATCCATGCCAGGTACCGTTGGTGGTGTGAAGATCGACCAACATCTCCGGATCCCATTTCATGATCACATTCTGAATAAGTGCATTCGTTTCGATCGCCTCCATTTTGATACCATCCCTATTCAGATCCCAACCCTGACTATTAGAACGGACTCCGATCAGCTCCGGGCTCCCTTCCTGAGAGCGTCGGATTTCTACGCCAAGTTTATCGTTAGAATCGGTATTGTAGATGGGGGCAAACAACAGGATCTGATTTTCGAGCAGGTGTTTCTTATCTCCAAAAGCGATCTCCCGCATTAAGATCTGAAGGGCTTCTTTCCCTTCTACTTCGCCTGAGTGAATATTTCCCTGAACATACATCACCGGCTTTCCGGAGGCTATTGCTTCTTCCGGTGTAGTGATTTTTGGGTTCGCCATCACCACAACCGGGATGTCTTTCCCTTCCAGACTCGTTCCCATTTTTGTTACATACACAAGATCTGAGCTCTTATCCAATGCCGAAATAAGATCCATCACATCTGCATACAAAGAGGTTTTGGTGTATTGAGTTTTTTCAGGAACAGTTAGCAGCTCAGCGCTTATTTGAGCTAGCGCCGAATGAAAAATGAAAAATGAAAAATTTAAAATGAGGAGTGCTCTGAGAAGGTTTCGTTTCATTGCGGAGTATTTGGTTCGGGAAGAATGTAGGGAAATGATAAGTAACGAGGTGTAAAGAAATTTTCCCGGACACCCGGTTCCTTGTCAATGAAGATTCAGTAGCGTAGATTCTCGCGACTCATAAAAAAAGTACTTCATGAAATATCTCTTCTTAGCCGTAGTTCTGGTCATTGGACTCAATGCATGTCAACGCTCTGCAACATCTGAACAATACGCAGGAAACCCCGTGCTGGAAGGCTGGTATGCCGATCCTGAGGGTATCATTTTTGATGATGAGTACTGGATCTTCCCAACCTATTCCGATCATTTTGGAGAACCTGATACATCCACCGCGTTCACCGGAGAACAACTTGCTGTGCGGGCTCAGGCTATCAACGAACAATATCTGATACAGACTTTTTTTGATGCTTTCTCCTCCAAAGATCTTGTGAACTGGCAAAAGCATTCGCATGTGCTCGATGTCAAAGATGTTAAATGGGCTTCCTATTCCATGTGGGCACCTTCTATCATTAAACAAAACGATAAATATTATCTCTTTTTCGGAGCTAATGACATCCAAAGTAATGATGAATATGGAGGGATTGGAGTTGCTGTTTCAGACACACCGGAAGGCCCATATAAAGATGCGCTCGGAAAGCCATTGATCAACGAATTTCATAACGGAGCACAGCCCATCGATCAGTTTGTGTTCCGGGATGATGACGGTCAGATCTATATGTTTTATGGAGGTTGGAGACATTGCAATGTGGTAAAGCTCAGCGATGACCTGCTTAGTCTCGAACCATTTGAAGACGGAGAATACTACAAAGAGATCACCCCGGATAATTATGTAGAAGGCCCCTTTGTTTTTAAAAAGGACGGAAAATACTATTTCATGTGGTCGGAAGGCGGCTGGATGGGACCTAATTACAGTGTCGCCTATGCGATCGGGGATTCCCCGCTTGGACCATTCCAACGAATCGGGAAAGTACTGCAACAGGATTCAACTATTGCCCGTGGCGCCGGACATCATTCTGTGATCATTACTCCCGACAAAAAAGACTATTACATGGTCTATCACCGACGTCCGCTCAATACTGATGATCCGCATCACCGGGAAGTAGCCATCGACCGAATGTATTTTGATGAAAACGGATTCATCAAACCAATTGTAATGACCAACAAGGGAGTTGAGGCAAATCCTTTGGTTAAATAGTTACCCTTACATTTAATGATTATGAGAAAAGTAATATTCCTGCTCTGCTTACTGATGATACCGTGCATAGTATCGGCACAAACAAGCGACGAACAAGCTATTATTCAGTTACTCGAAAAAGAATCTGCAACCTGGCGCTCCGGTGATATTGAAGCGCATGCCGGTTGTTGGGCGATAAAACCCTATAGCCGGATTCTCATTTCAACACTGGATGGTCAGGTCATAGATCTTCCTCCGCAATTCATGATCAATCCACCCGAGGGGGTTGCAGGAAATGGCGGGACATCGAGTAATTCTGATTACAAGATCGGAATTAACGGGAATAGTGCGATCGTTAGCCATAATGAGGTTTCTATCTCTCCGGATGGAATCAAAACTTATTCTTACGAGATACGAATGCTGGAAAAAATTAATGGTTCATGGAAACTTATTGGCCAGTCAATTCATCAATACGAACCCGAAGGATCCTGAAGAATCAAAAAAAGGCGCCGGAGCGCCTTTCAGTTATGATCATATTCTAGCCACTTTACGTTGCTTCCACCCATTCATCCGGGTCTTTTACCACTTCAGCAAATTCAATGTGTTCACCATCTGTACTGATCGTTGCTTCATACTCAACCGGACCTTCCGAATCCCGCTTCAGGAGCTGAGTTGCCAACGTATTGGTGATATTCTGTTGAATAACCCGTTTTAACGGGCGGGCTCCGTACACCGGATCATATCCACGAACTGCCAGCCAGTCTTTCACTGAATCCGGAATGTTTAGAACAACCTGATTTCTGGCCAGTAACTGGTGAACCCGGCGTAACTGAATATCCACAATAGAACGGATGTGTTGTTTACCTAGCGGATGAAATACGATGGTATCATCAACCCGGTTCAGAAATTCCGGGCGAATGGTTTTCTTAAGCTGATCGATCAGTTTGTTCTGTAACTCTACGTACTTCTCATCATCCAATTCACCACCCGATCTTTCCATTTCGTTCACGATCAGATGAGAACCAATGTTAGAGGTCATAATGATGATGGTATTTTTGAAATCTACCGTCACCCCCTTGTTGTCAGTGAGTCGGCCTTCATCCGGCACCTGCAACAGAATATTAAAAACATCCGGATGTGCTTTTTCGATCTCATCCAGCAAAATTACAGAATACGGGTGTCTACGTGCAGCTTCTGTTAATTGCCCGCCTTCATCATATCCAACATAACCCGGAGGAGCACCGACCAGGCGGCTCACACTGTGTTTTTCCATGTATTCGCTCATATCTATGCGGATCATAGCATTGGAGTCATTGAACAGAAATTCTGCCAAAGTCCGGGCTAACTCGGTTTTACCCACACCCGTTGAACCCAGGAAGAAAAAGGAACCAATGGGTCGGTCTTCATCCTGTAGCCCGGCCCGTGATCGTCGTACGGCATTCGATACAGCCTCGATTGCTTTATCCTGCCCGATCACACGTTTATGCAGTTCATCTTCCAGGTGCAGTAATTTTTGCCGTTCACTTTGCAACATCCGTTTAACCGGAATCCCCGTCCAGCGGGCAACGATATCTGCAATATCTTCTGCTTCAACTTCTTCTTTAAGCAGTGATTTTTTCTGCTGCATCTCATCAAGTTTAGCCTGAGCTTCTTTAAGATCATTTTCCAGACGTGTGATGGTACCATATCGCAGTTCAGCTACTTTTTCATAATTACCCTGACGTTCCGCCTTATCCGCTTCATTTCGGGTAGTCTCAATGGCAAGTTTTAGTTCACGTGCTTTCTGGATGAGATCACGCTCCTGCTCCCATTGCACGCGCATACCTTTGCGTTGTTCTTCAAGATCAGCTAATTCCTTTTCGATTCCCTTGATCTTAGACTGATCTTTTTCACGTTTTAAGGCCTCCCGTTCAATTTCCAGCTGACGGATCTGTCGTTCTATGGCATCCAGTTCTTCCGGCAACGAATCGATTTGTAACCGTAACCGGGAGGCCGCTTCATCAATCAGGTCAATGGCTTTATCCGGTAGAAATCTGTCGGCAATGTACCGGTGAGAGAGTTCCGCAGCTGCAACAATGGCGGAGTCGGTAATCCGAACCCCATGATGTACTTCGTAACGTTCCTGCAGACCACGCAAGATGGAAACCGTATCCTCGACCGAAGGTTCACCCACCAGTACCGTTTGTAATCGACGCTCCAGTGCTTTGTCTTTCTCGATGTATTTGCGGTATTCGTCCAGGGTCGTGGCTCCGATCGCATGCATTTCTCCCCGTGCGAGTGCCGGTTTTAGAATATTGGCTGCATCCATGGCGCCATCTGTTTTCCCGGCACCAACCAGAGTGTGAATCTCATCTATAAATAAGATCAGTTCCCCGTCAGATTCGGTCACTTCTTTTACTACAGCTTTCAATCGTTCTTCGAACTCACCGCGGAACTTTGTACCGGCAACCAATGCTCCCATGTCCAGAGCCAGTATACGCTTACTTTTTAATCCTTCGGGAACATCTCCACGTACAATTCGAAGGGCCATACCTTCTGCAATTGCTGTTTTACCAACCCCGGGCTCCCCTATCAGTACCGGATTATTCTTCGTTCTGCGGGTTAAGATCTGCATTACACGCCGGATCTCCTGATCACGGCCAATAACGGGATCCAATTTATTTTTCTCTGCTAACTCATTCAGGTCTCGGGCATATTTTTTTAGTGCGGCAAAGCGACTCTCCGCATTGGGATCATCAACTTTTTGTCCACCTCGCACATCATTCAGCACTTTAAGTATATTTTCTTTTGTCACACCCTGATCTTTAAGGATAGAGGGCACATCTCCAGAGGCCTGCACAATTCCAAGCAGCACATGTTCCGAGCTGATGTATTCATCCCCCATATCGGTGGATTCCTTTTGGGCGGTATCCATGATATTTTTTGTAGTAGCAGACAAATACTGACCTGAAACTGAAGCTCCGTCCACTCTGGGTAATCTCCCCAATGCAGCATCTGTTACCTGACCAATTACTTGCTCATTTGCTCCAAGTTTACTTAACAGTGTGTGGATGATGTTATCACCATCCAGTAAAAATGCTTTCATCAAATGCTCAGGTTCCAATGCCTGATTATTCCCGGACTGTGCCAATTCTATGGCTTTTTGAACGGCTTCCTGCGCTTTCAGCGTAAATTTATTCAGATTCATAATTTCTCCTTTTTTTCATTTCTGAGTCCATAAAGACCAAAACCGTGCCTGAATTTTAGAACTGACGGAATTGCAGGGCAGAAATAACATGGTGAAGCCATTCTAATAATGACCATTAACAAATACTTAGTAGCAACAAATAATTACATGTTTTTGTTACTCAACTTTAATAGCTTCATCCAATAAATAAATTCGATTCATCTCATGGTACAATTAAAACAATACTCTATCTATTCTATTCTCTTTCTAACAATCATAATGTTCAATGCTTGTGGCACAACAGGCTTGGGGGTTAATGAGCCACACGTTTATTTAAATACATTTGATGAGACCATTGCCGGGGTTAATAAGGCTCTTCAGAATGCGAGTATGAGAGTAATGCAAGCAGAATTACAGGATGACGGAGACTATTATGTTAAATATTTTCTGGCACGTTTTGATGTAGACGAGCGAAACAGAGATTCTGCGGTAACCGCAGAGATCGTGATCCGAAAGATCGATGAATATAAAACTCAGGTAAGGATCTACGAGGAGGATCAACCTCAAATGATGCCTCAGGAATACAAACAACATCTTGCCCGCGATGTTTATATGCAGCTAAATAAGATCCTGACATTGGATGTGCCATCGGATGAATAACCCATGAGTTCCTACACTTTCAGGGAAATTCCAAGCATTTTCTATTCTTCTGAGACAGGAGCGCCCATCGAGCAGTGTCTGTTATGCGAGCGTGAGCTTAAGGACTGTACCTATTTAATAGAAAAAGCATATTCCAATTATCCGGAACTAAATACATCTGATCTCATCTGGGAATATGCGATCTGTCAGGAATGCACAGAATCGTTGAAATCGGAGTATTCCGAAGAATCACGTCGGGCAATAGATGAATACTTTATTACCCACGCTGATTTCAGTCTTCAGCAAAAACTAATTGAAGAAGGAAGTCAGAATATTGAGCAGTGGTTATCCAAATGTATCCTCTCCGGCAAACCAAGATCCGAAACCAGACAATACCAGATCTATGGATATTTTCTTGGTGACCTGATGCTATTCGATAACACCCCATTTATGATCGCCGATGATGCTATTGATGAGATCGTTAAATTGGTAAGCAACAAAACACTTGGGTTTATGAATGACTTCAGAGATAAGCATTTTCCTCCTCCTGAAGATCTAAGCCCATTATTCCCTGAGAAGGATTTCGTATTACTATGACCGAAACTAAATAAAAAAACCCAGATCGTATCAGGACCTGGGTTTTGGCTTTTTCGGGGTACAATAAATGGTCAACAATTTCTTAAAGTCTAAACGCGATAAATTGTTTCATATTATTTCGCTCAATGGTTAAAAGAATTGCTTTGTCTCCGTTATCGACACTTTTTTGCACTTCTTTATAAAACTCATCGATCGTTTCGACGGTACTTTTTTTAACAGCGGTGATCACATCATTTTTTCTGAGACCACGTTCGTACGCGTTAGATGATTCTTCAATTCTATTAACAACTACTCCACTAACATCATTCGTTAAGCGTAATTGCCGTTTCATATCAGAAGTTAATTCTGTGATACCAAAGCCAAGTTTCTCGTCAATGTCCTCTACTTTTTTAGAGTCGGCAATTAGATTATCTTCATCACGCTCGCCCAAAGTTACGGTGATTTCTCTTTCTTTGCCATCCCTGATTATACCAAATTCTACTTTAGTATCGGGTTTCATACTGGCGATTTTGGTGCGGAAAGCATCCCAACTCACCACCCGTTCACCATTTACGCTGGCAATAATATCATCTTCTTTTAATCCTGCTTTGTCAGCCGGTCCGTCTTCCTCAACCCGACCTACAATAATGCCTCTGTTATTTCCAATACCTAAAGCCTGAGCCATAGTCTGATCCACTTCACCGGCAGTATAAATACCTAAATAACCACGGGATACTGCTCCATCTTCGATCAGATCATCCATAATTCTTTTCGCCAGATTGATTGGAATAGCAAAACCTATACCATCATTTCCACCGGAACGGGAAGCGATAGCAGAGTTAATTCCCACCAATTCGCCATTCATATCAATAAGTGCGCCACCGGAATTTCCGGGATTAATTGCCGCATCTGTTTGGATGTAATCTCCGTAAGCGGTCAGATCATTTAGTGAACGTCCTCGCGCACTAACAATACCGAATGAAACCGTATGTGCGAGGTCCTCACTTAGCGGACTACCTATGGCCAGCACAAACGAACCCACTTTCGCCTCATCGCTATTACCCATCGTAACAGCAGGTAAATTATCTACATCAATTTTTAATACGGCAATATCCGTCATTGGGTCGGTACCTACCAACTCAGCAGTTACTTCGTCGCCATTAAAGAGCCTTACTTTTATCTCATCCGTGTCATCAATTACATGATTGTTAGTCAGCACGTATCCTTCTTCCGATACAATTACCCCGGAACCCAGGCCTCTTCTCACATATTCTTTAGTCTCGCCTTGTTGTTGTCCCGGCCGACCAAAGAACATGGAAAAAGGATCCATATAGCGAACTTCGCTGGTTTTTTCTGTGGTAATGGTTACGACAGATGGATTCGTTTTTTCTGCGATATCAACGATAGAATCGTTCAGGTCTTTAAGGGAAGCTACCGGCCGGTTCTCGGCTGTGGTAACAGTAGTATCGTAATTCGGCATAGTGATCAATGCATTATCACTGATCTTATTTACCCCAAGCAGCACTAACACTGCTGCCGCTAAACCGAATGCATTTTTTACAAAGGTGTTCATGGTTTCATTTTCCTTATGATGAATGTTTATTCTTTCAGCAGCTGTAACAACGAAGCACAACCTTAAAATTGTGCTCCTTTACATATTCTTACTTTAAACAAAAGGCCTGAAGCCCGTTCATGGACTTCAGGCCGGAGTAAATGATCTCGTTATGCGATCTCTATCTGTTTTTTAACTTTATCCTCACTTTTGTTGATGGTGATATTAAGGATACCATCTTCATATTTAGCGGCGATAGTTTCTTCATCAATCGAGTCGGGCAGGTAGAAAGAACGGCTGAATTTGCCGTATTTTGTTTCTAACCGGTGATAATTCTTACCCTCTTCCTCGTTTTGAAATTTTCTTTCGCCACTTACTGTGAGTCTGCCTTTTTCAAGATCTACGTTAATTTCCTCTTTCTTCATACCTGGCAATTCAACGGATACCAAAAACTGAGTTTCAGTTTCGGATACATCTACACTAGGCATAAAGTTGTCTTTTCGATATTCGCCGATGTTAAAAAATTCATCTACGAAATCGTTAAAGCTACGTGAAAAAACGTCTGTGTTTGGTCTGTTATATCTTACGAGTGCCATAATTGATCCTCTTTGTTTTTTGTTGAAGTTGTTTCAAAAATCACTCGTAGATTTGCAACGGCTGTGCCAACAGGCAGAATAAAACAGGCTCTGACATCGCGGCAAAGCAGCCTTGAAATTTTTTCAGACCAATTTCTGCCACCGGGAAAAGTTGTCAGCCGGGGTTTGACGAGCCGTCAGTGAGGATGGTAAATTTTGACAGTATCTGATCTTTGAAAAAAAAAGACCGCATGTCATCATACGGTCTTTCAAATTCTGAATCGATATGAGTTCAGGTCAATCCAGGTAGCTTTGTTTCCACTCTTTGGCTACCAGAAATGCCATTTCCAGAGATTGTTCATAATTCAGGCGTGGATCGCAAAATGTTTCGTAATTCAGATCAAGTCCTGCTTCATCCAATCCCTGCGCACCGCCTACACATTCTGTAACGTTATCTCCGGTTAATTCGAGATGAACACTACCCAGATAGGAACCTTCGGCACGATGGATCGCAAATGCTGATTTCATTTCTTCCAGTATATGTTCAAAATTTCTGGTCTTATAATTATTGGAGGCAGAAAAGGTGTTACCGTGCATAGGGTCTGAGCTCCAGACTACCGGGAATCCTTCTCGTTTCACGGCACGGATCAAATCCGGTAATCCTTCCTCAATATTGGTTTTCCCGAAGCGGGTGATGAGCACGATCTTTCCTTCTTCATTGTTCGGGTTCAGTTTCTCGATCAGTCGTAGCGACTCGTCTACGGTGAACGGAGGTCCTAATTTAATCCCTATGGGATTTTCGATACCACGCAGATATTCTACATGAGCCTCATCCAATGCCCTGGTACGGTTTCCTATCCACACCATATGAGCACTTAAATTATAGAAACCGGGTTTACGAGGTACTTTTCTTGTTTGGGCAGAATCATAATACAAATTCAATGCCTCGTGTGAAGTATAAAAATCTACTTTCTGGGTATTTGCGATACGTTTGTCGGATATCGCATCAATAAACTTTACCGCCCGGGTGATGGATCGCACCATATCTTCGTAGTCTTTGTAATACTCGTTATTTCGCATGAAATCGAGTTCCCATTGTTCCGGGTGATGGAGATCTGCAAATCCTTCATCTGCCAATGCCCGTACAAAATTCAACGTAAGTCCGGCTTTATGATATCCTTCCAGAAGTCGCTGCGGATCTGGGATCCTGCTTTCCTTATTTGGTTCAACACTATTAATCAGATCGCCTCGATAATTATGTATCTGCTCCCCATTAACCGTCTCAAATGGTTTTGAGCGTGGCTTGGCATACTGTCCCGCCATCCGGCCAACACGAACAACCGGAATTCCCATTTCATGGATCAAAATAAAACTGGTTTGCAGTAATACCTTTACCATATTCACAATTTTGGGCGAACGTGTAAGGCTAAAACTTTCTGCACAATCGCCGGCCTGTAATAAAAAGGCTTTTCTTTGGGAAACCTGAGCAAGCTTCTCTTTTAAAGCTTCGATCTCCCAGGAGGTTACCAGCGGGGGCAGGGTCTTAAGTTCTTCAAAACTCTCATCCAGCTTTTTCTTATCCGGGTATTCCGGCAGTTGTTGGATGGGTTTTTCGAGCCAGCTTACAGGACTCCAGTTGTTTTTCAGCGTATCTTCCATGTATTCGTGAGTTTTTTGAGGGCCGTAAACTTACGTTTTTTTAACTAAAGCTGTAGTATAATATCTTTACTATAGCTACCCGAGGGGTTAATACATTAAATAATATGATAGCTACTAAACCGAGAATACTTGTGGTGGATGATTATCCAGCTTTGGTAACCATCACCCGGCATAAATTATTAAAACAAGGGTACGAGGTAATAACGGCTCAAAATGGCCATGATGCATTTGAACTCGTAAAGACAGAATACCCTGATCTTGTGATCTCAGATGTTGAAATGCCTATCATGAATGGGTATGAGCTATGTAAAAGCATAAAAGGAGATCCTAAATTCAGAAAGATCCCGGTTATATTGGTTACCTCCAGGATTCAAACTTCCAGCCTGATGCACGGTATTGAGGCTGGTGCAGATAATTACCTTACCAAACCATACGATGATGAAACCCTGTTCAATAAGGTACATGAATTACTATATAACCCTATAACCACCTCCGATGTTGAGGAAACAGTTACTGTAAATATTGAACAGGAAGAATACCAGGTTAAAGCTGATTATTCCTATTTAGTGAACCTGCTACTATCTACCTATAAGAATACATTGGCGCAGAATTCCCGCCTCGAAAAAATGCAGCACGGGTTAAATGCGACCAATCAGGAACTCGAGATCACCAAAAAGGAGCACGAAGACCTTCTTCAAAATATTTTCCCCAAAAAGATCGCAGAAAGTTTATTAGCCTATGGCACGGTAACTCCGGAGCGCTATACCGATGCCACATTCATGTTTACTGATTTTGAAGGATTCAGCAAAAAAGTTCCGGACCTTAGCCCGGAAGACTTGATCGAAAGCCTGAGTTTCTATTTCGACCGTTTTGATCAGATCGTGGAAGAGCATAATCTCATCAAGATTAAAACCATTGGCGACAGCTACATGGCTACCGGTGGTATTCCTGATCGAAATAACACACACCCGATTGACACCGCCTTATCTGCATTGAAGATCCAACACTTTGTTCGGTCGCTCGAAAAAGAAACGCCCCAGGGCATTCCATTTTTCCCGCTCAGGATCGGAATTCACACCGGTAATTCTGTAGTGGGTGTGATCGGTAAAAAACGATTTGCTTACGATGTTTGGGGAGTTTCTGTCAATCTTGCTGCAAGAATGGAGCAGAATTCAGAAATTAATCGCATTAATATTACCGAATCTACGTACGAGCGGGTAAAAGAGTTCTTTGATTGTGAATATCGAGGAGAGATCAATGCGAAAAACATCGGAGCTGTTCCCATGTATTACCTCAACCGGATAAAGGCAGAGTATTCTGAAGATGAATACGGTATCAACCCAAACCGGTTATTCATTCGTCAATACAATCACCTTGCAAAGCAGCATCAAAATGAATTTGATGACGATAATGATCTGAAGTTCCTCTGAACCGAAGACCAATTATGAATTTATTTTATTACTGGAATTAAGAAAATCTCGATCGTGTTCTTTACATTCCGAATTGACTTTTTTCATGCTTAAAGAACACTCACTTGCAAAAGCACATCGTTATTCGCGGAGCCCGCGAACACAACCTTAAAAATTTCGACCTCGATATTCCTCGTGATCAACTTGTGGTAATTACCGGACTTTCCGGTTCAGGCAAGTCATCTCTGGCTTTCGATACCATTTATGCGGAAGGACAACGTCGTTTTTTAGAATCCCTTTCTGCTTATGCCCGTCAGTTTCTGGGCATGATGGAACGCCCGGCTGTGGATTTCATTGACGGACTCTCACCGGTGATCTCCATCGACCAGAAGACAACAAACCGGAATCCACGATCTACCGTGGGAACCGTGACCGAGATCTACGACTTTTTGCGATTGATGTACGCCCGCGTAGGTATCCCATACTCGTATGTTAGCGGGAATAAAATGGAAAAGCAGTCTGCAGATCAGGTAGTAGCCACCATTATGGATCTGCCTCAGGGAACCAAAGCCTATTGTCTGGCGCCGGTTGTAAGAGGGCGAAAAGGCCATTACAGGGAATTGTTTGAGCAAACCATGAAACAAGGGTTTGTGAGTGCCAGGATTGACGGAGAGTTTACCGAACTGGAAGATGGAATGATGGTGGATCGCTACAAAACCCACAATATTGAGGTGGTCGTCGATCGGTTCGTGATCAGTCCAAAGAGTGAAAAACGTATTGCTGACAGTATCCGGTTAGCCTTGGAAATGGCGGATGGAAATGTGATCCTCGCAGTGAAAGACGGGGATAAAACCGAAGACCGATTATTCTCGCAGAAACTGTTCGACCCGGAAAGCGGCATTGCCTATGAAGACCCGGCGCCCAATCTGTTTTCTTTCAATTCCCCGTATGGAGCATGCCCCAAATGTGATGGTCTCGGCCACACCTATGATGTTAGCTGGGAGTTGCTTACGCCCAATCGGAACCAAAGTGTAAATGATGGCGCGATCCGTTTCTTAGGCGCCCCCCGGGATATTTTTGCCTTTAAACAGCTTAAGGCAGTACTCGAAAGCTTTGATCTGGATTTTGATACTCCTTTAAAAAAATATCCTGAAAAAGCTTTAAATGTACTTATGCATGGTAGCGGCGACAAGAAATACGCCGTGAGCTATGATTTTAAAGACAACACGGTCACTTACCAGCATAAGTTTGAAGGACTGAGAAACACTATCATCGATCAATACGAAAACAGCAAATCTCCTAAACAACGCGAGAAAGCCAAAGCGTTTATGAGCAAGGTGGTTTGCCCCGAGTGTGATGGTGGCCGACTAAATAAAGAGGCTTTATCCTACAAAATTGATTCTTACAATATCCATGATCTGGTAAAAATGGATATTCAGGGATTGAGGGACACGCTCTATTCCATCAAGTTAACTGAACGCCAGCAATTGATCGGAAATCAGGTATTGAAAGAGATCCGCGACCGGTTAGATTTTCTGTTGAATGTCGGGCTCGATTATCTCAACCTCGATCGGGAAGCTCAAACCCTGAGTGGAGGGGAGGCTCAGCGGATCAGGCTGGCCACTCAGATCGGTACTCAGTTAGTGGGTGTACTTTATATTTTGGATGAACCCAGTATCGGGCTTCATCAACGGGATAACATCAAATTGATCAGATCGCTGGAAACCTTACGAGATCTGGGAAATAGTGTTTTAGTGGTAGAACACGATCGCGAGACCATCGAACATGCCGATTATGTGGTTGATCTTGGCCCCGGTGCCGGAGTACATGGTGGCCATATTGTTTCATCAGGAAAACCTGAAGAACTTGAGAAAGACTCCATGACTGCGAAATTCCTGCGTGATGAAGAGGTTATCGCATTGCCGGAAACATACCGGAAAGGAAACGGCAAAAAGATCACCATCAGGAATGCCCGTGGCCATAACCTGAAAAATGTCGATCTGGAGATCCCTTTAGGAACTTTCATTTCTGTAACCGGAGTGAGCGGAAGCGGAAAGAGTTCGCTCATCAATCAAACTCTGGTTCCCATTCTTTCCAATCACTTTTATAAATCGAAAAGTGTGCCCCTGCCCTACGATGCGGTAAAAGGTTTAGATAATGTGGATAAGATCATCTCGATCGATCAAAGCCCGATCGGGCGAACTCCGAGATCCAATCCCGGGACTTACACCAAAGTGTTTGATCACATTCGCCGATTGTTTGCGGAACTTCCGGAAGCCAAGATACGGGGATACGATCAGGGGCGTTTTTCTTTTAACGTGAAGGGCGGCAGGTGCGAAACTTGTCAGGGCGATGGCGTTCGAAAAATTGAAATGAACTTTCTGCCTGATGTATACGTGACCTGCGAAACCTGTAATGGAAAACGATACAATCGGGAAACTCTGGAGATCTATTACAAAGGCAAAAACATTTCTGATGTGCTGCAAATGCCGATCTCTGAAGCGGTAGAATTCTTCGATGCCCAGCCTGCAATTTCCCGGATCCTCTCTACCCTGGTTTCAGTAGGTTTGGGATATCTTACCCTTGGCCAGTCGAGTACAACTCTATCAGGTGGAGAAGCACAACGAATTAAACTTGCCCGTGAATTATCAAAGATCGGAACCGGGGACACCCTTTACGTGATGGATGAACCCACCACGGGACTCCATTTTCAGGATGTGCGCATGTTGGTTAGCGTGATTCAGCAATTAGTTGACAAAGGAAATACGGTAATGGTGATCGAACACAATCTTGACCTCATTAAAGCTGCCGACTGGATCATTGATCTGGGCCCCGAAGGTGGAAAAGGTGGTGGAGAGATCATTGCATATGGCACCCCGACCGATATTGCTGCTATCGAAGATTCTTATACCGGCAGATTTTTAAAACAGGAATTTGACCGGCTTTCTGTAAAAAAAGTGTAGATCTCTCTGTTTTTTGGTATCTATGTCACTTATTTGGGGAATTTGGGACAGAAGATGAGAAAACTCTATGTATTCATTCTGGTTTTAGCTGGATTATCTTCAGCAAAGTTAGAGGCGCAAACGGCTCAGGATTCTGCTTTGTATCGAACCTATTCGTAATTGACCAGGGCCTATTATTATTCTCATCCCGATTCCAATCTGATCTATTCCGATTCCCTCATTCAACTTTACCGACGTACCGGATTAGAAAGAGCCTACGCCGATGCATTGAATCGGAAAGGTATTTATTATCACCTTAAATCAGCTACTGACAGCGCCCTCTACTATTACAAAAAGTCCTATTCCTTCAATATTCAGCTACCGGATTCGAAAGCTGCAGCTCAGGGACTTATGAATGCCAGTATGGTTTATTTTGCTGAAGCCCGTTTCGATAGTGCACTCATCAACAGTACCAGGTCCAGAGAGATATTTGAGAAACTGGGTGAGACAGAACTTATGGCCAGAGCTACAGGTGAGATGGCTAAAGTTTATTCCATGAATGGTGATGATTCTACCGCATTGGAATATTTTGAACAGGTTCATGAACTCGTAAAAAATTCCGAAAACAAGCTTGTTGTCGGTTCCAGCTTTTCAGATCTCTGTACGGTGAACAACAACCTGAAAAATTATGAGACCAGTATAAGTTACTGTCATAAAGCGATCCCTTTATTTAAAGAAATAAATAATTTTGGTGGCTTAAGTACGGTCTATCAAAATCTGGGAAATATATATAAAGACCTGAGCTTACCAGATTCTGCCATTTTCTATTATGACGCCTCCATAAACCTGCTGCGAGTATTTGAATACAATAAGGGAATGGGCGAAACCTTCTACAATATGTCGCAATCAAGAAAAGATGAACGCTATAATCTGGAAAATCTCGCGCTTCTTGATTCTGCCTTGAAGTACAGTAAAATGGCTAAAGATCTGCACATTCAATCGCTGGCTAATAAAGAAATTGCTGAAATACTCTTTAATGAGGGAGATTCGGAAAAAGCATACGAGCATTTCAGAATGCATAAGGTATTGAACGACTCCATTTACAACGCCGATAATCAGGAATTGATCGGCGAGTTAAAAACGAAGTTCCAGACCGAACAAAAAGAAAAAGAACTGGCTATTAAAGAAGTTGCACTCAGCAAAGAACAACTCAAAGTTAAGCAACGCACTTTTATTCTAATTTCTCTGGCCGGGATCTTGTTCTCGGGTCTGGTGATCGGGTTCCTGTATGTCCGTCAGCAGAACATCAAAGAAGAGAACCTGAAACGGGAAAACGCATTAAAGTTACAGCTGGCAGAGGCTGAACTGGCCAACAAGATCCACAAAGAAAGAGAACGCATTTCGAAAGATCTTCATGATAATGTAGGAGCTCATATCAACAGTCTAATTGCCGGCATTGAAGTCAGTAACCTGCATGTACGGCAGGATCAGCAGGATAAGGCGGTCGAACTGCTGAAGATTCTGGACGAAGATGCTCGCCATGCTATGAGCGAGCTGCGGGAAACCATCTGGCTTTTGGATAAAGACGCGGTATCGTTAGCAGATTTCAAAGATCATGTAAGCAGTTACCTTAATGCCCAACGGCCTTTCCTGAAAGACCTGAATGCAAAGATCAAACTGGATAAGAAACTCAGCACAGAGGTACATCTTAAACCCGAGCAATCACTACATCTCTTCCGGATCGTACAGGAGGCATTAACAAATACCCGTAAATATTCGCAAGCCACAACCTTTACGGTGCTGTTTACATATCATCAAGATCAATTGATCATTGACATCACGGATAACGGAAGAGGATTTAAAGATGGAGAGATCAAAGGATCCGGAAATGGTCTTAAAAATATGAGAGCCCGTTCAAAGGCAATGAATGCTTCTTTTGAACTAAGCCATTCAACAAACACCGGAGTTCATATCAGGATCACACTTCCTCTGGAAAGTGACCCCGAAATTTCCACATAATAAAGATTGATAGATTAGGCAGTACTTGCTTATTTTGATGGTCTGATGAAGTTTTTCCGATCACATAGAATTCAGGCTTCCGGCCTGGCCATTTTGGTATTTGCCATTGCCATTCACTTATTTCGTTTTTCAGCGAATGATGTGACTGAAAGTGCCTTTACCAGTTGGTTGGGGTCACATTTGAAGTCCCAGGACGATTCTATGTTGCTAAAAATTCATTCTTTGAATGATGACAGCACCGAACTGGATACTATTATCCGAAAAGCCTCAGAACTTATCTCTGATAACTCTGATGATTTCGAGCTTCCACTCTCAAAAGAAGCTCCTGCCACTCCGGAAGAACTCTACACCCTGTTGTTAACCGAATGGAATTATTTCCAGACCACCGGTAACACCATGGGTAATGCGGTATTCATCAAAAATATTAAACCGCAATCGATCTTACATAACGATGGACACCTGCAGCTTGCTGCTCTTTCCGGTCGCTCATTTTCAATGGCTCGTGCCGATCTGAACAGTATCGAAAGTGACCTTCGTTATATCTCAACGTTTACCCTCTCTCCACATAAGAGCGGAACAGCGATAAACGCACCCTAGCTCTTTTCTGCGTTTCGATGACTTGTATTCATTGAACACCCACTTTTCTCTTATACATACCGGATCGGAAATGTCCCGATCCATTACAAATTCTATTTAATTCTTAATTCTTAATTGAAATAATATGCAAGGCAACGGATTTAAAATTGGTGTCATTGTTGCATTCCTGGCACTAACCCTTTATTACCTGTATCCAACCATTATCTGGAACCTGGAGCAGAAGCAAATGGCGGAGTTATCAGACACTGAACTCGCCGAATACAAAAGTGAAAACATGGAGAAATTACAATCTCTCCGTGAAAACATACTCTCTCTTGGTCTTGACCTTCAGGGTGGTATGCACGTTACCCTCGAAGTTGGTACTCCTCAATTAATTGTAGAGCTGGCCGGACAGAATAAAGATGAGCAACTCGAAGATGTAGTACGGGTAGCCCGTGAAAGAGCGGATGCCAACGAAACTGATTTCGTAGATGAAATGCTGGCTGAATTTGAAGCCCGCGACCCTAACGCACGCCTCAGCCGGTATTACCGCAGTGAAGCTGATGATATCACTCGTAGATCTACTAACGAAGAGATCGTGGCTTACCTGAAAACACAACGGGATGCTGCGCTTGACCGGGCTATTGAGATCATCCGTACACGTGTTGACCGTTTTGGTGTTACCGAACCATCTATCGTGAAGCAGGGTGAAAGCCGTATTGTGGTGGAACTGCCCGGCGTTGATGACGAAGAGCGTGTACGTGGTTTACTTAAAGGTACCGCCCGTCTGGAATTCCGTACCGGACCTGATGCTCAGGACTTCGCCAACTTCAGAAACCGTGCCATCGAGTTCTATAATGTGGAAGCAGATACATCCGATAGTCTTTCTCTGAATGCAGGTCCAAGTAACGAATTAGTTAACCTGATGTCTTTTGTTCAATATCCATACATCTTTGGATATGCTTCCGCTGAAGACACTGCTGCTGTAATGGATCTTGTTACAGCTCCTGATATTGTACGTATGTTACCAAGAAACACCGAACTTCTTTGGGCTGCTTACCCGCTGCGCGGACAAGAAGGTCCTGATCAATTTGCTCTTTACGGAGTACACACCGAAGCAGAACTTACCGGTGAAGTTATTGAATCGGCCAGTATTCAGTTCGACCCAACCACCAATGCGCCGGAAGTTGCCATGGGTATGAATAACGATGGTGCAAGAACCTGGAGCCGTGTGACCGGTGCGAATATTGGAAAACCAATTGCCATCGTTCTGGACGATTATGTTGTTAGTTATCCTAATGTGGAGACAAAGATTTCCGGCGGTAATTCTACCATCACAGGATTAGACGGTGTGGAAGAAGCAGAAGATCTGGTTAACATTCTTATGTCTGGTGCGCTGCCTGCTCCTTTACAAATTATTGAGGAACGAACCGTAGGTGCCACATTGGGTGCTGAATCTATTCAGGCCGGACTTCAATCTGTACTATTCGGATTAGTAGTTGTAGCCATCTTCATGATCGTTTACTACCGTGCAGGTGGTGCTGTAGCTGATCTGGCACTGTTGTTAAATATCATTTTTATTCTGGGGATCCTGGCAGGATTCCATGCCACGCTTACTTTACCTGGTATGGCCGGTATCGTACTTACCATTGGTATGGCGGTTGATGCGAACGTACTCATCTTCGACCGTATACGTGAAGAACAGCGAGGTGGTAAAACAATGCGTGCCGCAATTTCATCCGGTTACGCAAATGCTATGAGTGCGATCATTGATGCGAACGTTACTACCGGTTTCGTAGCCATTATTCTTATGAGTTTTGGGGTTGGACCGATCAAAGGTTTCGCGGTAACACTACTTGCAGGTATTGTCTGCTCGCTATTTAGTGCCATCGTGATCACCCGCGTGGTTATCGATTACTTAACCCGCAACAACGCCGACGCTATCAGCTTCGGGTAATTCACTCAAAAGAAATTAAAACGACTTAAAAGGAACTATTATGAGATGGTTTGAAACACCAAATATTGATTTTGTAGGCAAGAGAAAAGCAGCCTATACAATCTCTGCAATTCTATTTATTGCGTCGCTCGGAGCAATTTTCACTAAAGGACTGCAATACGGTATCGACTTCAGAGGCGGTAAAGAATTTGTGTACAAATTTGACCAGCCGGTAAACACAACAGATATCCGTGATATGCTTACCGATCCACTGGGGTCTACGCCCGAGGTAAAACTCTTCGGATCCGAGACAGAGATCCTGATCCGGACCGATAATGAAAGCTCAACTGATGAAGTACAAACAGCGATCGAAACCGCTTTTGCCCAAAATCTGCAAGGCAATGGGTTTGAAGATGAAAAAAGTGATTCTATCGGGCCTCGTTTTGCCGAGGATCTGAAAAGTGCAGCGGCACAATCCGTGATCTATGCCATTGTGATCATTTTTATCTATATCCTGATCCGTTTCCGTAAGTGGACCTTCTCGGCCGGGGCGGTAACAGCGCTCTTGCATGATGTGGTGATCACTCTCGGTATCTTCACTATTCTGAATGATCTTGTTCCATTCAGTTTACTGATCGACCAGAATATTATCGCGGCTTTCCTCACCATTGTGGGTTATTCGCTGAATGATACCGTGGTAGTATTTGACCGTATCCGTGAAAACAGCATTGTTCACAAAGGTATGGAATACGCACCGATGGTAAACAAAAGTCTTAATGATACGCTTAGCCGAACTGTGATAACTTCACTTACAACCTTGTTTGTAGTACTTGTGCTGTTTATTTTCGGAGGAGAGGTGTTGAAAGGTTTGTCCTTTGCCCTTATAATCGGAGTAGTTCTAGGTACGTACAGCTCACTCTTTGTAGCAAGTCCGTTGGTACTGGAACTCGACAAGCGCGCCAAATAATATAAACGAATTAAATCAAGGAAATTATGGGCTTTAATACAGCAGAACGCTACGGCAGTGTGGTTATCGAATTTAAAGGTAACGTAATGGGTGGACCTGACGCGGTTAGCCTGAATGAGAAACTTCATGAGTTAATCGACGCGGGCAAAACCAATGTTGTGGTTGATCTGGGAAAAGTGAAGTTCATGAACTCTTCCGGACTTGGTATGCTGATCGGTGCTCTCACCACAATGCGTAAAGCTGGTGGTGACCTTCGTATTGCCAATGCAACCGATAAGATTCAAAGTCTGCTTATTGTTACCAAATTGATCACAGTGTTTAAGCACTTCGATTCGGTTGACAAAGCTGTTGAATCTTTCAATGAAGAGTAATTCCGCACATCAAATCTTGTAATTGAAGGGGTGTAGATTACTACACCCCTTTTTTATTGTATAAAGTTATGTCTGTAAGAGTAGTAATCGGGGCCCAATGGGGCGATGAGGGTAAAGGAAAAATTGTTGATCTGCTTAGCGATCAAACCAAACATGTGGTTCGCTTTCAAGGTGGAGCAAATGCCGGCCATACTCTCAAATTTGATGACAAAACAGTCGTTCTCCATCTTATTCCTTCCGGTATCTTTAATGGTGATGCAAAATGCGTGATCGGGAACGGAGTTGTGATCGATCCTTTCGCTCTGCTCGATGAGATCAAAGAAGTAGAAGGAATGGGTATCGACCTCAAAGGCCGTTTATTCATCAGCCAGACCGCTCATGTGATCCTGCCCTATCATAAAGTGCTTGATAAGATGAAGGAACGTCGCCGAGCTGAAGATGCCATAGGCACCACCGGTCGGGGAATTGGACCGGCTTATGTCAGTAAAATTGCACGGATCGGCATCCGCATGATCGATCTCTTTGATATGGACCTTCTTCACAAAAAGCTCTTACACAATATTGAAGACATTAACAGAGCGCTCGAAAATATGTATTCAGAGCCTACTATTGATGCCGATGATATGATCAGTAAGCTGGATACTGCCATCGCAGCACTGAAACCATATATCTGCAACACCTCAAATATGCTTCACGAAGCTATCGAAGACGGTGAGAATATTCTGCTCGAAGGTGCACAAGGTTGTCTGCTTGATATCGATCATGGAACCTATCCATATGTAACTTCCTCTTCCCCTACTTCTGGTGGAGCTTGTACCGGATCTGGAATTCCGCCAACAGCCATCGACAAAGTGATGGGGATAACCAAAGCATATTGCACACGTGTTGGAAATGGACCTTTCCCTACCGAATTACTGGACGAAACCGGTGAAGAGCTACGTAAAAAAGGTCATGAATTCGGTGCAACCACGGGTCGCCCGCGACGTTGTGGATGGCTTGATCTTGTTGCCCTCAAATATGCTGTTCGTGTGAATGGCATGAACGAACTGGCGCTCACCAAGATGGATGTAATGGATGGTTTCGAGGAGATCAAAGTTTGTACTGCATATAAAATTAAAGGCGAAGAAACATCAGTATTTCCACTCTGCCTGGATGATGTTGAATCAGCAGAACCTGTTTACACCTCCCTTCCGGGCTGGGATAAAGACATCTCCGGAATGACGACTTTCGATGAGCTTCCCGACCATGCGAAGTCGTACATCGATTTTGTAGAAACGTATCTCGGTGTGAAATTCACCATTATTTCTACCGGACCAAAACGAAGCGAAACGATCATTCGCTGACCCAACTTAGAGGCGCTTAACGGCGCCTTTTTTGTTTCATCTGTGTATGTATTGTGCACAACGTTAGGTGATACTTCAGGTAAAATTTGTTTTATCAGTCTTTGGCTAATTGATTACGATACATGGAATTCCTACACTTTGATTAGAGTTATATCAACAGATCAATCCTAAATCAAAAAACAGATATTCATGCCAAACAAAAAAGCATCCGCCGTTTGGAACGGCAACCTGAAAGAAGGAAACGGAACCATGAGTTCCGGAAGCGGAGTACTTAATGAAGCAGCCTTTACTTTTGCTTCCCGATTTGAAGATGAAGGAAAAAGTAATCCGGAAGAATTACTAGGAGCCGCACACGCCGGCTGTTTTTCAATGGCTTTTTCAAATGAACTCCATAAAGCCGGTTTCGACTCAAAGAGTGTTTCAACAGAAGCAACAGTAACTCTGGAACCGGTTGACGGCAAACCAACAGTTTCTACTATTAAATTGGTAACAGTAGCTGAGGTGCCGGGAATTGATGAAGATAAATTTCAGGAGATCGCAGAGGCTACAAAAGTGGCTTGTCCGATCTCACGTGCATTAGCTGTTCCAAATATTGAACTGGAAGCTACCCTTAAATAAGTAGCCTGACTAAAGAATTAGAAAGCCTCTTAGAACAGTTTCTGAGAGGCTTTTCTTTTATCCGGCCGTTTCGTCCAGTTTCAGATCTTTGGCAAGTTCCTTGTCTTTACTCGTTCTCCAGATAAACTGATCGAGGAAATAATGATGCAGTGCAAACCCTAATAATAATCCCTGCAGAAGTTTATCGGTTCCAAAATCTGCGAAAAGCATTTTCTCACTGGTCACCATAAATGGAATACAGCCCGGATGCACTTCAAATGTACACCCTACCAACCGGAAAACCACCCCCATCAAAACTGCTGTTATGATATATCTGGGCAGTGATTTGGTTAATTTAGCCGAGAGCCCGAATTGAGTAGTATCCTCTGCTTTTCGATATCGGTTCTTATGATGAAACCAGACGATCGCATGATATTGCAGATCATGAAAAATCGTTACAAAGGCTCCAAATCCGAGCAAGCCGGCACCAAGTACCGCATCCGAATAGCAGATATAAATATGCAACGGAATTACTGCAAGCAAAAATAATGCTTTGGGTATGTTCACCTGCTTACCTGACCGTACAAGAAAATATTGCCTTACGATATAAGCGGTAGCCAGTGCAATGATGGTACTGGTTGTAAATGTTGAAACGATTGTTACAGCAGAGATCCCGGTTGTTGCAAGTACCCAATCCAGAACGGGAGCGAATAATGCGTTTGTTTCCGGGAATCGCACGATGAACACTAAAAATGGCAACATCAAACCACCATAGAGAAGAGAAGAATCAAGGTAATAATCCCATTTAACTTGTTCTTTGTTTTTCTTTTTATACAAAGCCAGAAAACCATAATGTTGGCGGACCACATGCCAGTACGCCCATAAACCGAATAAAGAGGTAAATAAGATCCACGGAGTTTCGTACCCCCCTGAGCCCAGACTGTACATCATGTAGGAGAGAAGAATAGCTACCGGACCCGCCAGAAACCAAAGTAAACTCCAAGTGAGTAGCTTTTTACGATGTTTAAATTCCTGCTTATCCAGATAAGTGCGGCTGTATGTACCAAAAAAATGCGGACTGTCGATAAATGCCACCCAGAAAAACCAGATGGTAACCATATCCCAGCCTAAGCCTGCATACATGAACATGAGCAAGTACCCGCCAAGTGCTCCGCCAATGAACCAGATCAGGTCGGTTCGTTTATCTATGATCCAATTCGTGTTGTACCAGTTTTGTACTGCGGTAACCGCCATAATGAATAAAAACTTTGTGATTGATTTTGCGAGAATGTAATTGAAGCATTTAAAAACTAAAAATTAAAATACCTGTGAGCATCCGTTAATTATTCCACTTCTAATTCTTAGTTCCGCCGATCATTTATTATCTTTTCGCTTCCTCACAACTAAATCACAGAGTATAGTTTTAATGAGCGATAAACCACGCGAGTATTGTGGCATCTTCGGAGTATTTGACCATCCGGAAGCATCGCTGCTAGCCTACTACGGATTACACTCACTTCAGCATCGCGGGCAGGAATCGGCCGGAATTGTGACCTCTTCGTTTGATGAAGAAAAAGACCGAAAAGTCATGCCTATGTATAAGGATTTCGGTCTGGTATTAAGTGTTTTTGACAAGCCCAAAATTCTGAACAAAATTTTGAAGGGTCGATCTGCAATTGGTCATAACCGATACAGTACATCCGGATCTTCCAAAAACCCGGCCAATATTCAACCCTTCCGGGTACACTACCGGAAAGGCAATATTGCGATCGGTCATAACGGTAACCTTTCGAATGCCAAACAGATCCGGGAGCGATTTACGCGGGATGGGGTGCTTTTCCAGAGTACCTCAGATACGGAACTGATACTTCACCTGATCGCTCAGAGCAAGAAAGAGGATCAAATGGATCAGATCATGGATGCTCTGCAACAAATCGAAGGCGCATTCTGTCTGGTGTTGCTCACCGATGATAAGCTGATCGCTGTTCGCGATCCGAATGGATTCCGTCCGTTATCGCTCGGCAAGGTGGATGGTAAATTTGTGGTAGCCAGCGAAACCTGCGCTTTTGATATTATTGGAGCAGAATATGTACGGGATGTAAAACCCGGTGAAGTTGTTGTGATCGATCAGGAAGCTTCCGATAACGGTGAGCCTGTCTCCTATTTTCTGGAGCCGAAGCAAGGCACTTCTACCAGTCAGTGTATCTTCGAATACGTTTATTTCTCCCGACCTGATAGCAAGATCTTTGGAGAGATGGTGGATAAGATCCGGCGGAATCTTGGAAAAAGGCTGGCAAAAGAGCATCCGATCAACGAGATCGTTAAAAAAGATACCGGCAAAAAACCGGTGATCATCTCAGTTCCTGATTCCAGTAATACGGCCGCCATCGGTTATGCCAGTGAAAACCAAAAACTGGGATACGACTGTAAATATGATATCGGCTTGATCCGAAATCATTATGTGGGACGTACTTTTATCTCACCGGGCCAAAAATCCAGAGAGCAAAAAGTACGGACTAAATTCAATCCGGTACGCGGTGTGATCGAAGGCCGGTCCGTAATTATAGTGGACGATTCTATTGTTCGCGGTACCACTTCCCGGTATCTGGTGGATATGATCCGGTCTTGTAATCCGGCTGAAATTCATTTTCTGGTGAGCTCACCTCCTATTATCAGTCCATGTTATTATGGTATGGATTTCCCTAGCCCGGAAGAATTAATGGCTAATAAGTACGATCGTGATATTAACGCAATGGCCAAAGAGATCGGAGTTGACAGCTTGCGATATTTGTCTCCGGATGGTCTGGTGAATGCGGTTAAAGCAGCTAATCCTTCAGAATATGATTACTGCACCGCCTGCTTCACTTCCAAATATCCGGTGCCGGTTAATTTTGGCGTTGAAAAAGAAGAGAACGAGTTGGTCTGATGTTTAATGAAACCGCAACCTTTATTACCAGTGCTCCACGATTAGAAGATTGTCCACCCGATAGTAAGCCGGAGATCTGTTTTGCCGGCCGCTCAAATGTTGGAAAATCTTCTCTTATCAATGCGTTGTTAAATCGCAAGAATCTGGCTCGTACATCAAATGTGCCCGGGAAAACGCAGCAAATGAATTACTACTCTATCGGGGAAACCGCGTTTTTTGTGGATCTGCCGGGCTATGGATATGCGAAGGTTCCTAAAAAAGAGCGGGAACGTTGGGGAAAAAATATCAGGGAATATCTGATGAACAGAAAAGCCCTGCGTCTTATCATTCATGTAGTAGATGCACGGCATAAACCAACTGCACTCGACGAAGATTTTTTTTACTGGATGGCAGCGAATGAAATGCCCTTTTGTGTGTTGCTTTCAAAAGCGGATAAGATCTCAAAAAATAAAGGGTCGAAAGCAAAAGCAGATGTGCGGAAGGTCCTTGCTTCCATGAATATCGAAGTACCTATTCTGGCTTATTCAGCCGATAACAAAGCGGGTATCGAAGAAGTACAGGACTTAATTATGGAATTCATCGAAGAATAATCACAAACATACTCACTCAATCAAAATCATGTCTTTTAAAGTCTTATTACTCGATAGCGTTGATCCGGTTTGTGGCGAAGTTTTTGCCGCACGCGGGATTCAGGCCGACCAACCCGGCAAGCTAACAGAAGAAGAACTATTTGAAAAAATTCCGGAATACGACGGAATGGTGGTTCGAAGTGCAACCACCGTAACTCCCGAACTGCTCGAGAAAGCTACTAACCTGAAGGTTGTCGGCCGGGCAGGAGTTGGTGTTGATAATATTGACATCCCATCAGCCACCGCAAAAGGTGTGCTTGTAATGAATACCCCCGATGGTAATACCATTTCTACCGCAGAACATACTTGTGGAATGATCATTGCTCTCTCGAGAAATATTCCGCAGGCGGTGGCTAAAGTGAAAGAAGGGGGTTGGGATCGTAAGAAATTCATGGGAACCGAAGTACACGGCAAAACACTGGGTATTGTAGGTTTAGGAAAGATCGGTTCTGAAGTGGCAAAGCGAATGCTCGCATTTGGAATGGAAATTCAGGCCTATGATCCTTTCGCAACTAAAGAACACGCCGGTGAAATGGGCGTAAAACTGGTTGAACTGGATGAGCTTCTGGGCTCCTCAGATTATCTTTCTGTACACACTCCGCTTACAGAAAAAACTAAAGGACTCGTTTCAAAAAAATCTGCAGATAAGATCAAAAAAGGAATTCGTTTAGTGAATTGTGCCCGAGGCGGCATTTATGAAGAAGCTGATCTTCCTGAATTACTGGAAAGTGGAGTAGTGGGAGCCATTGCATTAGATGTGTACAGCTCTGAGCCACCCACCGAAGAATTGTATCAGGTACTGGCTGATCCCCGGATAATTTGTACGCCTCACCTCGGTGCTTCAACCGAAGAAGCTCAGGAAAAAGTAGCTGAACAAATTGCAGCTCAAATGGCCGATGCTCTTGAGAATAAGAATTACAAAGGCAGCCTGAACGGTAAATCTATTTCACTTCTTACTAACAAAGAAGTTCAGCCCTATCTGAAACTGGCAGAGAATCTGGGAAGAATGGTTGCTCAGTTGATGCCTGACCATTCCAATAAATTTGAATTCGAGTATTCGGGTGAAAGTGCCAAATTCGCGGATGTTCTGACTGACGGTATCCTCAAAGGAATACTTTCCGAATATGTAGAGGAATCCATCAACCTTATCAACGCACGGGTATATGCCGATGCGCGGGGATTCACTGTAAAAGAGACTACAACGAGTAAGTCGAAGCTGTACAGTGATCTTGTAACTATCCGCCTGCAGGAAGGTGCTGAATATACCAGCATTAGTGCGGCTGTGTTTGGTGAAGGGGATTACCGGATCGTTGAGATCGATAATTATGGCATTGAACTCCGTCTGGAAGGCGATATCATTCTTTATCAAAACGAGGATAAACCGGGCCGGTTAGCAAAAGTGAGTGGTACCTTAGCCGAGATGAACATCAACATTGGTGGCTTGAGTCTTGGCCGATCCGGAAAAGGCGATAACGCGATTACCGCATTTAGTGTGGATAAGCAATTAAGCAACGACGAGGTATCTAAGATCTCTGCGTTAGATGGCATTGACAACCTGAGATACATCTCTCTGGATTGATCGGTTCTCAATATTTTTAAACCGGTGGCTGGCCAGGATCCGGCTGCCGGTTATTTAAAGTCCCCGGAATCCCACCTTTCTATCAACCGATCTTCGTTTACTCTTTTAAATCCGGAAAGAGTCGTTGAATTTGGTGAAGCCAGGGTCATTTCCCGCTTCCCTAAAGCTCCGGAAGCAGGAGCCACTTTCCAGCCTGCTTTTGCCATTGAGGCGCGGGCCTTACTCGCTGCACTGTATGTTGCCAGTACAGACCGGTCATTCGCCATTAACCGCAATTTCGCAAACGTATCCGGTTGCCAGAGCGACTCATTCACTTCAGGGGAAAAAGGATCGTGAAAGAAGAAATCTACTTCTTCCGGAAATTCGCCCCGTTCTATGTTCTCAAACAATCCGTTATATATCGTAAGTGAGATCTGCTTTCCAGGGATAGGATTAAATTGATTCAAACCCGGTTTTAATGATTGGAAAATCTCAGGGATCCCATCCATAAGATGAGGATGGTCCAGAAAATCACCATAATTAAGTTCACCGGCTTCATCGGGTGTGATCGGAAAAGCTTCTACACTAAAAAAGGACAATGGAAAGGCTGCATTAAACCGGAGGTACAGATCTGCAAGTAGTACAAAGTTTAACCCGGTACCGAATCCCATTTCAAAAACTGAAATAGCCTCCGGAGATGACTTCAGTGTTGCAAGTAGTCCGGGCTGCTCAAAAAATACGTGTATACTTTCAGCTACCGCTCCGTTCGGATTGTGATAGAACTGATGGAATGTGGAAGAATAGATCGTGGAGGAGCCATCTTTACACAGATGGTGTCCGGGAGTTTCAGCCATTGCTTTTCAGAATTACCTTACCATATTTCGTAGACGCAGCCACCCTGGGCCCGCCACCGGAAGTTAAGGTTCCTGAAACTTTATTTTTAGAAACAGATCCATTCACTGAGAATCCATTAAGTTCAACCCCACTATTAGCTTCAAGAGCTACCTCTGCTCTGCTATTTGATGGCATGATTATGGTTACATTGCCGGCGAAAGTTTCTGCGGATATTTCGTGCAGTTGATCTGTTTGGTTGATTGTGACATTTCCGCCCTTGGTTTCAGCTACGATCTCGCCATCAACTGCCTGCACATCGATATTACCTCCATAGGTTAAAAGCACAGTCTTACCCCGAATATTCGTTGCTTTTAAATGTCCTCCTTTGGTTTCAATGGAAAACTCTCCTTCGGAATCTGTAACTGAAATATGGCCACCTAGCGTCTTCGCAGCAACTTCACCGGTTAACCGATCGAGAGTGATGTGACCTCCGGCCGTCTCATATACCTGATCTCCCTCAATATTTGTGCTCTTGATGTGCCCCCCTTTAGTATGGGCGACCACCTTTAATTTTTCAGGAACTGATATGGTTGCCTGCAAATGAATGTTTTGTCGGATACTCCAGCTTCGCTTAGATACGATCTCGAAGGCTGCTTCATCCGAACTTATATCACTTTGTATTGAAAGTTGTTCTCTCAGATCGCTCTCTGAATCAACCTGACCTGAGGCTTGTAAAGTAAATGTAGCCTTATCGGAATCGACGCCAATAACAGTTATAGAACCAAATGGTAAATCAAGCACAAGATCGTTCAAGGCAGAAGCATCGAATTCTTTCTGAAAAGTATAAACACCGGGTGATGTTTTACTCCATTCTCCATCCACCACTTTGAAATCCCGGTTCACAATTACCAGGTTATCGTTTGTATCGATCTGTATGCTGAAATCTTCCTCCGAAAGCTCTCTGATCACCTGATCAATTTCTGTGAGCACTTCATCTCTCACATCTTCCGGCATAAACCGGGCAAGACTCCTAAGGCTTTCCAGTTTTTCTGCATCGTTCAGTTTATCGAGCTCGCGTAGTTCTTTTAATTTTTCCAGTTCGCTCAATTGCTGCATATCAATTACCCGTACTTCTTCGGGTGTTGGAGGAGCCGGCGGAGCGGGAGCTTCAGCTCTGGAATGCCGGTTACGTTCATCTGCAAGATTGATCAGATATGCGGATATCGCAATAAAAACAAAACCGGCAAGAATGATTTCCCACGAAAATCTTTTCATAATTCTATAGCTATAAAGTTGAAACTCCGAACCGTTACGTGGTTTATATGTCGATGTTACACAAAAGAGAATTAAACCTTACTTTGCAGAACATAATTAAAGCGGACTATGAGTATACAGCAAAAGGTAAAAGAACTGGCGGGGAAATACAGAGACTATATGATTCAGACCAGACGGTATCTGCATCAGCACCCGGAAGTGAGTTACAAAGAATTTGAAACCACGAAATTCATTAAATCAGAACTGGATAAATTGGGTATTCCATACGAATCCCCTCTTGAAACTGGATGTGTAGGGATCTTTGAAGGTGGAATCACTTCCGACAAAGTGGTAGCTCTGCGTGCTGATATTGACGCGTTAGCCATGACCGAAGAAGGCGAAGCTAAGCAGGAATTTCTATCGAAAAATGCCGGTGCAGCTCATTGTTGCGGTCATGACGCCCATACTGCCAATCTTTTGGGCGTAGCTCATATACTTACGGAGTTAAAAGAGCATGTTGAAGGTAAAGTACTACTGTTGTTCCAACCCGGTGAAGAAAAGCTTCCGGGTGGCGGAAGATTAATGTGCGAATCCGGTTTTTTGAACAAACAAGGGGTTCAATCTATTTATGGGTTACATACCTCGCCTTCGCATGATCCCGGTACCATCGCCTCAAAAAAAGGATCGATGATGGCTGCCCCTGACGAGATCGAAATTGAAATTTTTGGCGTTGGTGGTCATGCAGCCCGCCCGCATGAAGCGGTAGACCCCATCGTATTAGCGGCTCAATTTGTTTCAACCGCTCAGAGTATCATTAGCCGAAGCATTGACCCGACCGATTCAGCAGTAATAACTATTGGCCGGATCGAAGGTGGTACGGCGCATAATATCATTCCGGAAAGTGTAAAATTATGGGGAACCGTGAGAACCTTTACTAAGAAAAATGCCGAACTGATTGAACGGCGTCTGCATGCAATTCTGAAAGGGATCACGGAAGCTGCCGGCGGCACCTATAAACTCGATTACAATTATGGTTACCCGGCAGTCCTCAACTCAGTGAAGGAAACAGATGCTGTATTTAATAACATGATATCTTTATTTGGTTCTGATTCGGTCATTGAAATGACAGCACCCGTCATGGCCGGAGAAGATTTCGCCTTTTATCAGGAACATTTTCCGGGAGCATTTTTCTTCGTAGGTAGCGGAAGTAAAGCATCAGATTCACAGTATGTGTGGCATCATCCTAAATACAATGTAGATGATCGCTTTTTTGATGTAGCAGCTCCGCTGGTGGCATCTCTGGTAGTAAACGACAGTCAATAACTTAGCATGATCAACGCTGAACGGTCGTATTGGGAAAGAGCACTTTATGAGCAGGAATATGATCTGATCGTAGTCGGTGCCGGGTTAACCGGTCAATCAGTAGCCCATTTCTTTAAAAAAGATCACCCCGATTCCCGGGTACTGATCATTGAAAGGGGTAGTTTCCCGATCGGAGCAAGTACCCGTAATGCGGGTTTTGCCTGTATCGGAACCATTGGCGAACATCTCGCAGATCTGGAAATAGAAAGTGAGGAAAAAGTTAAAACCCGTATCAAAGAACGCTTTCAGGGATTGCAGTTGCTCAGGTCGGTGATCGGTGATGAAAATATGGATTACATCCACTCAGGAGCTCATGAGATCTTCACAGATAAAAAGGAATTTGAACAAGCTGCAAAGAGTATCGATCGCTTTAACGGATGGATGAAAGATCTGATCGGAGAACCTGTAATGTACTCCGAAACGGTATATAATGGTCATCCGGCTATAAAACAAACTCAGGAAGGAATGCTCCATCCCGGAAAAATGATCCACAGATTGATCCGCTTAAATATGGAACTGGGAATAGAATACCGCTGGAATACAGCTGTTACAGAATTGAATGAAGAACACAGTTCGGTAGGCACGGCTACTGGAATGAAATTAAAGGCAGAAAATCTCGTCTTAGCAACCAATGCCTTCACCAGGTCATTACTGCCGGGCATTGAGATACAACCCGGACGCGGATTCGTTTTCGTGACAAAACCTATTAAAAATCTTACCTGGAAAGGTACCTTTCACTTTCATAAAGGCTACGTCTATTTCCGCAATATCGGGAATGACCGTCTGTTACTTGGTGGCGCCCGCCACGTGGATGCGGAAGGTGAAAACACACCGGATTTTGGAGTGAATGAGCAGATCCGAAGTTATCTTATCGACTTTGCAAACCGGGTGATCGGCTTACCGACTGGCTGGGAGATCGGTGAACAATGGAGTGGAATTATGGGCTTCACTCCAACAAAATCTGCATTTATAGAACCAATCTCTGACAAAACGTTATTGGTATCCGGGTTGAGTGGCATGGGAGTGGCACTTGGAATGCAGTTGGGTAAAAACGCCGTATCGCACCTATAATAAGCCTAATTACTTTCTTTGATCCTCAGAAATTCTTTATACAATTCCATCAGTTCGCTTACCATCATGGCGGTGGCTCCCCAAAGCGGCACATGATGAATATCCCAAAACGGGACCTGAAATTTTCGGTTTCTGAGTTCCCATTCTTCCAGGTTTTTATTCTCTGTTGCCAGTAATTCAGAAAATGATACGGTAAAAACTTCTTCTACTTCGTTGGGATTGGGAGTGAATTCCTGCCTTTCTTGTATGATCCCAACCACCGGGGTTACCATATTTCTGGAGTGATTCACATACAAAGGACTCATCAACCCTAGAATTTCGACTTGTTCAATGATCAATCCGATCTCTTCCCGACTTTCTCTCAGGGCCGTTTCCTCAAACGTTTCGTCCCCTTCTCTTCCCCCTCCCGGAAAACTCAATTGTCCGCCGTGTTTTATTCCCATGGTACGCAACGTAAGGATGATCTCCGGGTCGTTCCCCTCACAGATAATAGGTACCAGTACACTGCTATTTCTGTATTCTTCCGGCTCAGGAATTTCCTGAGTTAATTGAGATGGATCCGTTCCGTTAGGATAAGGACTCATCAAATTCTGAGCCTCTTTCCCCGGTAATGATCTTTGAAGCCGTTGTGAAAGAAAATCTTTAAAAAGTAACACGCTGATCTTAATTAAAAATCTGAAGGCATTGAACTTAGTTAACCCTGCTTTCCCATACAAACATTCCTGATACAGAGTAGGTTAGTAGCTCAAAAAAAATTCAAGACTTTATGTAAAGGTATCTGTGAACTATAGTATTTTACTCTGCATAAAACCCAAGTTCTAAAGCAAGACCTACATTCTACATGGCGGGCACTCAAACAGTACATCAAATAAAAACCACACTGACTCTATACCGCTACCTGTGGCTTCCGTTTTTGGTGGCATTATTGTTCCGCCTGTTATATGCAGGATTAAGGATTCCCGATTTCTGGGGTGATTCCTATCACAACTGGTACATAAGCTGGTCCATCTTAGAACATGATTGGGTATATAGCGATTACAAAGGGCGTGAGTTGGTTTGGCTACCGTTTTACCGGTATATCGTAGCTGGTTTGATGGCTGTTTTTAAATCGAACGGACTCATGTTGGGGCATGTCTTTAACATTCTGGTTGGCTCAGTTACAGCAAGTTACACCGCCTTTTTTGTTCAGACTTTCAGAGGAAAAACCATGGGACTGATAGCCGGACTTATCATGGCTGCTCTGCCCTGGCACATTGCATATTCTGCCATGAATCTACCCAACATATTCGGGGGATTATTGGTCCTTATTCTTGTGATGCAGGCATACAAAAGTAACTGGGCGTTGGTGGTTCTGTTAACTGCCATCAGTGTGCTAACCCGATATGAGCTCACATTTATTTTGATGATGTTTGGCGTGTTTTCATTGATCCGCAGAGACTGGAAACTCTCAGGATCATTACTAACCGGTGCCTTGATCGGGCTGGGAATCTGGTCGTGGTGGTCGTTTCATAAAACAGGAGATCCGTTATTCTGGCTTACCGCGAAAAGTGCCGGGTTAAGCTGGGACGCCTTATTCCAGATGCAAACTTACGGGCAGCAACGAAGCTGGTATTTTCCCATTTTTTCCATGATTCAGTCCTTTCCGTTGTTGTTATTCTTTTTGATCCCCGGCAGCATCAAAAAACAGAGAAAACATTGGAAACTTTACACTCCCATACTTTTAGCCGGGGCTCATTGGGTATTCATGCTGATCTCACAGTTTCAGTATTTCTCGCAGGCTGATCCCCGCTATTACATTATTTCGCTCCCGCTTGCTGTGGTTGGGTTTTCACTGATCTGGAATGTTGAGGAGTTCAATACCCGATGGATTAACCGCGCACTTTCACTATTCATTGTATTGGTTTTTGTGATCCAAATGTTTGCCTTCCGGTATGTGAGTTATACGTGGACGAAATTCATACAGGTTGGTGAATATCTGGAGGAACTTCAACCTGATGGGAATCTTTGGATCGATGAACCCTCCATCATCTACTATGCCGATATAGATCCTGCCCGGGCTTTTTCATCCGATCAGCTCGCCCCTTCCAATTCTGACTACGAGATGGGAGTTGCTCATAACCTGCAGGCGCAGAACATCCATTACATCGTTGCTTTTGAAGCCTCGTATTCAAAAACACTTTGGATCTGGCCGAAAATGAAGAACGATGAACCAATCACCTGGAATGGATTTGAATTCTCCCTGATGTACAGATCAGAGCCTCATCAGAATACGGAACAAACAAAACCGGGCGAACTCAGAACCTGGATCGAAGAGATAAAAGGTCCGGTTAGTGTCTGGAAAGTTGAACAACAGGATCAGGTAAAATAAGCTTACACCGATTTTTCGAACGAAAATTTCTTGGTATAGAAATTATATAAGAACATGGTGCCGGTCACCATCGCTTTTGTGAGGTATTGATGCGTATACAGAAAGGGATTCAGAGATAGCAAATAGATAAAGAAGGTGCTCAGCGTAAGCCCGATAAGGGAGAACGTAACGGAAATAGCAAAAGCTGTTTTCCAGTTTCTTTTCAGATCAAAAATAAATCTTTTTTGAAGGATGAAGTTGATCACCATTCCAATAGAATAAGACACCACATTACTGAGCGTTGGCGGAAATGCGGCCAGATAGAACAGCGACAGATAAATACTGTAGTCCACCGCTGTTGCGATTGCCGAGGTGGCAGCAAATTTGATCTTAGGTAGTACGAATTGTAGGAGCCTGTCCTGCATGGGGTTATTAAGATGGTATTTTACTGGGAGCAAAGGTAGATATAAATCCCAAAAAGCTTAAACGAAATCAAAAATATAATACCTCTCAAATGTACGCTTATGGTTTTTATTGACGCCTGAGTGTGCGTACCTTTCCGGGCTGGAATTTTAGAAAAGAATATATCCTGTTAGAATGAAGAAATTTGATGTTTATGGCATAGGAAATGCCCTGGTCGATCTGGAGTTTAAGGTTTCGGATGAGTTTATTGAAGAGAATGAAGTGCCCAAAGGGCTAATGACCCTGGTAGATGATGAAAAACAGCACCAACTAATTAGTGCGATCGATCATCATGAAACAAAAAAGAAGTCTGGCGGATCGGCGGCTAATACCGTGATCGCAGTGAGTCAGTTTGGGGGAAAAGCCTTTTACTCCTGCAAAGTAGCTAACGATGAGTTCGGAGATTTTTATTTAACCGACATGAAAGACGCGGGGGTTACCACTAATCTGGATGGCATAACCCGTGAAGATGGCACTACCGGGCGTTGCCTTGTAATGATCACTGACGATGCTGACCGTACCATGAATACCTTTTTAGGCATCACAACCGATCTTTCCACTCAGGAAGTGAGCGAAGCCGACATCAAAGATTCGGAATATGTCTATCTGGAGGGGTATCTGGTAACTTCAGATTCTGCATTCGAAGCGATGAAACTCACCAAGAAGATCGCGGAAGAAAATGGCGTGAATACATCGATCACACTTTCCGACCCATCCATTGTAGGAGCATTCAGAGATCGTTTTTCGGAAGTGATCGGTGCTTCGGTTGATCTGTTGTTCTGTAATGAAGAAGAAGCGTTGGCTTACACTCAGACCAACGACCTGATGGAAGCTCGCGAAGCATTAAAGAAAGACGCCCGCCGATTTGTAATAACGCAGGGAAAAAACGGAGCTATGATCTTTGATGGAGACACCTTCATAGATATTGAGCCTTACAAAGTAAACGCAGTAGATACCAATGGTGCCGGCGATATGTATGCAGGAGCCTTTTTATATGGATTAACTCATGGGTTCGGGTATGCCGGTTCCGGAAAGCTGGCAAGTCTTGCATCTTCAAAAGTGGTTAGCCAGTACGGTCCCCGATTGAAATGGCACGAAGTACAGGAAATTCTAAATCATCTGAAATGAATATGACGGAAATTATTGGCTGGGTTGGATTAGCATTTCTGCTACTTGCATGGGTTCCGCAAACCTACGACACCATAAAAGCAGGTAAAACTGAAATGAATATCGCGTTTATTCTACTGTATGTTATGTCCAGTTTTTTGCTCACAATTTACTCTTATCTGGGTAACGATCTGGTATTTCTGGTACTGAACGGACTCCTTACCGTGGGTAGTGGCATAAATCTATACTATAAATTCTTCCCAAGGACATCCAATGGATAAACTGATTCTCGCTAGCAGAAATAAGCATAAGATCCAGGAGATGAGTGAAATTCTCAGTGATCTCGATATTCAGGTTCTATCAACGGCGGATTTTCCCGAATTGGAAGAAGTGGTTGAAGATCAACCCACGCTGGATGGGAATGCGCTTAAAAAAGCACGATATGTGTTTCAGGCTACCGGGATTCCGGCTTTATCCGACGACACAGGTCTGGAAGTAGAAGAACTTGACGGTGCTCCCGGCGTATATTCTGCCCGTTACGCCGGTGAAAATGCTTCCTATCAGGATAATGTGCTTAAATTATTAGCTGAATTAGAACAGGTTGAAAACAGAAAAGCACAATTTCGCACGGTAGTAGCTTTGGTTACGCCAACCGGCGAACATCTGTTTCACGGAATTTGTAAAGGTCAGATCATAACAGAGCAGCGCGGTGATAAAGGTTTTGGATACGATCCGGTTTTTTTGCCCGATGGTTTTGATAAAACCTTTGCCGAATTAACTGCTGAGGTCAAAAATGAGATCAGTCACCGCGGCAGGGCTGTTCAAAAATTCATTCAATACCTGAAAGCAGATTGATATTTGGTAGTTCTGTGGTATTCAGCTAACATCTACCCATGCAATTTGGAGTAGTTGATTTTATTGTGCTGGCGGTCTATTTGCTGGGTGTGGCCTATTTTGGATTACGCGCTTCAGGCAAACAATCATCCGCAAAAGATTATTTTTTAGGGGGAACCGGTCTTCCCTGGTGGGCCGTTTTATTCTCTGTTGTAGCTACTGAAACCAGCACACTTACCTTTATCAGCATTCCCGCAGTAGCCTATGGAGGCGACCTCACTTTTCTTCAGATCACGATCGGTTACCTGCTGGGACGTATTTTTGTAGCTTTATTCTTTCTACCCAGATTCTTTGAAGGTGAAATGTTTACTGCTTACACCTTTATGAAACGCCGTTTCGGAGATTCTATGCGGATTGTGGCTAGCTCCACCTTTATGATCACGCGGCTTTTGGCAGATGGTGTCCGGTTGTTTGCTACTGCCATACCCCTCGCTATCATCCTATCCATGACCGGATCGTTCAACCAATGGAGTGATCTTCAATTATATCTGGCAGCCATTCTGCTCATCTCTTCCATCACACTGGTATATACTTATTTCGGAGGAATTAAAGCGGTAGTCTGGATGGATGTAATTCAACTGGGTGTTTACCTGGGAGGTGCTCTGATCGCGGTATTTGTACTTCTTCAGCATATTGATGGCGGGTGGAATGGAATGCTCGATGTTGTTCGACCTGAACATAAAACCAGGATCATTGATTGGGGATTTGATCTGCCGTTCAAGGAGTATATTCGTCAGCCATATACCTTTTTTGTAGCGGTTATTGGCGGTGCGGTGTTCTCATTGGCTTCTCACGGAACGGATCATCTCATCATTCAGCGCTTACTGGCTACCGGTAATCTTAAAGCCGGGCAAAAAGCCCTGATAGGAAGCGGGATCGTCGCTATGATGCAGTTTGCATTATTCCTTATCATCGGACTTTTACTCTACACCTTTTATCAGGGAATGAGTGCCAAGCAGTTAGGACTGTCGACTACCGATGAGATCTTTGCCCAATTTATCGTTCAGGAATTACCCACGGGTATTTCCGGCCTGATCGTAGCCGCATTATTTGCTGCTGCCATGAGCAGTTTAAGCTCCTCGCTAAACTCGCTGTCATCAACTACTACCTATGATCTGATCATCCCGTACTGGAATAAAAATAAGATCCATAATGAACTGAAGATCTCCAGAGCAAGTACTCTTATCTGGGGAGCTGTACTTACGATTTCCGCGGTATCTTTTGCCTGGCTTCAGCTCTCTGAAGGAGAACGTCCCGCAATAGTGGAACTTGGTCTGGGCATTGCTTCCTACACCTACGGTGGCTTGCTGGGAGTATTTTTACTGGGCTTGTTTTCTCAGCGTCCCATAACCAAAGATGCACTAATTGGTTTTTTTAGTGGATTAATACTTCTTCTTTTTATTGTAAATGGTCCCGTTCAGGCTCTCCTTCCGGGGAATGGGCTGATCATCGCCTGGCCTTTATACACACTTTTAGGTTCAGCAACCGTTGTCGTAGTTGGATTACTCAGCAGCCGGATTTCGGGAAGCTAGTCCAGTGATGTTCTTGTTTTAGGATCGTTCACCACATCTATAAACGAACGTAATCCATCCAGACTTCTGAGATCCACATGGTATTCGATAAACTCATAGAGTTCTTCCAGTTGATCTCTGAGATCCTCATTGGTTGTAGTTGTATCCAGATTCATTAGTAACTCACTGGATTCAAAATCTTTCTTAACCAGACTTAGTACGAAATGACCGGGTGCTTTATCCGATATTTTTTTTATGGTAATGATGAGATCTTCCAGGTCATCATTCATTACTTTGTAGGTGTATGTATCTTTGTTTAATCGCTTCCAGACAATATTTTCTGCAATCGTAGCTTCTTTTAACTCAAACAAAGTAGATACATACTCGTTTGTTGCTTTCATTCTTGAAATAGTTTTGATTATGCTAAGTTAGACGCAATAGCAGTAATATGTTAATATAGAACTTATTTGAGGGCTATATTAACGAAAAACATAATCTAATATTAATGAGCCGCGACCTTCTTATTGATTTCTATAAGTCATTTCAATTAAGAGATTACAACTCAATGAATCTCATGTACACTGAAAATTCCCACTTTAAAGACCCTGTTTTTGAGCTTAAAGGGAAAGAGATCAGTGCGATGTGGCATATGTTATGCGAACGTGGAACCGACCTGAAGATCACCTTCAAAAATGTGGAGGCAGATCATAAAACAGGCAGTGTTGACTGGATAGCCGAATATACCTTTTCTGCAACCGGCAGGAAGGTAAGAAATGTGGTGCATGCAGAATTTGAATTTGAACATGGAAAAGTGATCAGGCATACCGACCATTTCAGCTTCTACAGATGGTCTGTTCAGGCATTTGGGATTCCGGGCATCTTATTAGGTTGGACTCCTTTCCTCCAAAAGAAAGTACAAAGACAGGCTGCGGTAAGTTTACGCTCGTTTATTAACAAAAATTGACGAATCATTTTAGTCCGGATCCGGTTAGAAGTGTGTAACTGTTAAATAAATAATAACATGGTGCATACTTTAAAGATCTTACAAACCGAATTTCTAACACACGATGTAAAGAGAATTGAACTTGAGAAACCGGATGGCTATGAGTTTAAGCCCGGTCAGGCAACCGAAGTTGCTATCAATAAAGAAGGTTGGAAGGAGGAAAAACGGCCGTTCACTTTTACCTCACTGACCGATGATGATACCCTGGAATTTACCATCAAGATCTACCCGGATCACGACGGGGTAACAGAACAGATTGGCAAACTCGAAGCCGGAGACTCATTACTTGTTGATGAACCCTGGGGAACCATCGAATATAAAGGTGAAGGCCTTTTCTTAGCCGGCGGAGCAGGTGTAACACCGTTTATCGCCATCTTCAGAGATCTTCACAGGAAAGGAGAATTGGGTAATAATACCCTCATCTTTTCTAATAAAACAGAAAAGGATGTCATCCTTAAAGACGAGTTCAGGGAGATGCTTGGTGACAATTTCATCAATGTGATCACAGATGAAAAGCCGACTGGAGAAGCTGTTTTTCTTGATGGATTTATGGATAAAGATTTTCTGAAAGATCAGATCTCTGATTTCGATCAACCTTTCTACGTTTGCGGACCGATGCCGTTTAATGAAGCAATGATGGAATACCTGAAAGAACTTGGTGCCGATCCCGAGGCATTAATTTTTGAGGAATGAGATAAAACAGGTGAATCACTCCCCATAAATACTTTACATTAGGTAAAAGCTAATACTCACTCATTTTACCTATATACAGATGCGTCAGAAGCTGCTACACGAAGGTGCCAATGAACTGACCTATGAAATCCGTGAAATAGTAAAAAAAGCCCGAATTCTGGAAAAAGAAGGCGTTTCTATTTCATGGGAAAATATCGGGGACCCGATTCAGAAGAATGCGCGTATCCCGGATTGGATCAAAAAAATTGTTACTGATCTTTCACTCGACGACCGTACTTACGGCTACTGCGATTCGAAAGGTGAACCGGAGACCAGAGAATTTCTGGCAGAAAGAACAAACCGGTTAGGCGGTGCTAAGATCACTGCGAATGATATTCTGTTCTTTAATGGATTAGGGGACGCAATTGCCACTCTGTATAACTATCTAACGCCAACAACCAGAGTTATTGGCCCTTCCCCTGCTTACTCCACCCACTCATCAGCTGAAGCCGCGCATGCTAATCACCAGCCACTAACCTACCGGCTCGATCCTGATAACCATTGGTATCCGGATATGGAAGACCTCAGAAATAAGGTTCAGTACAACCCGAATGTGGTTGCCATACTTCTTATTAACCCGGATAACCCTACCGGCATGGTGTATCCTAAGGAAATTCTGGAAGAGATTGTTGAACTGGCAAAAGAGTTCAATCTGTTTCTCATCTCGGACGAGATCTACAATCAGATCACATACAACGGGGCAAGAGCCTACGCATTAGCCGAGATCATTGATGATGTTCCCGGAATAGCCATGAAAGGCATTTCTAAAGAATTACCATGGCCGGGTGCACGATGCGGGTGGATAGAATGCTACAACCGGGGCAAGGACGACGAATTTGACCGGCTGTGTAAAACCCTTGATGATGCAAAAATGATCGAGGTATGCTCCACTACTCTCCCACAGTTGGCCATTCCGAAAATACTGGGTGATTCCCGTTTTGAAGCCTACAGAAACGATCTTAATGAAAAGATCGGCCGCAGGAGCAGCTTTATATCAGATACCCTGCAAGAGGTACCGGAACTTACTTTCAATCCTACATATGGAGCCTTCTATAATACTATAGTTTTTAAAAAAGGCACTCTTAGAAATGACCAAACGCTCCATATATCGAATCCAACTGTGAAGCGTCTGGTTGAAGAATGGGTGGAAGGGGTGTCGCTCGACTTTCGGTTTGTGTACTATCTGTTAGGCGCCACCGGAATTTGTGTGGTCCCAATATCTTCTTTCTGCTCAGATCTGTTAGGATTCAGGATCACTTTACTGGAAGAAGATGAAGAGCTACTTAAACAGACCTTTACCCGCCTCAGAGTGGCTATCCGGGAATACCTTGATTCTTAACTCATTATTTTCAATCATTTAAATTGTTTTTTGTTTACAATTTGTAACAAATACTTCATTAATATATCTTCGCATCGGTGATGCAGCAAATAATGCTATAAGCTTAACTAATTTTCTTTAGGGATTTTGAGGCTGCATCAAAAATTAATCACTAATTAATGAGGTATTATGAGAATTACTTTATTTAGAAAGCTAACCTTAATTCTATTCGTGATGGCATTCACTATGTATGGCTGTCAGGATGGAGGACAAATCACTTCTACCGATCAGGAACCTGCTGAAGAACTGCAAGCCGGAATCATTGATGGCCAGTATATCGTAGTTTTGAGTCAGCAAAAAGGTAAATTCCGACTGGGAAATGAAGAACAGATCGAAGCGGTTCGTCAGGAAATATTAGCTACTAAAAACATTGACGCCGGTAATATTCTATCCCGATATAACAACACCGTTGCCGGATTCTCAGTGAAACTTACTAAAGACGAATTCGATCGCCTGAAGAGTGATCCTAATATTGAATACATCGAGAAAGACAGAATTGTACAATTTGCTCCTCCATGCGGAACACCTAATGGTGGTCCTTGCGACGATCCCGGTGATGGTGGTGGTGGCGGAACTGATCCTGCCGAAGAAATACCATTTGGTATTACCCGTGTAAATGGCGGTGTAACATACACCGGAAGTAATGTAGCCTGGGTTATTGATTCAGGGATCGATCTGGATCATCCGGATCTAAACGTAGATGCTTCCAGAGGATTTAATGCCTTTACAAAAGGTAAAGACGGCAGGAGCATGGATGATGGAAACGGACACGGTACTCACGTAGCCGGTACCATTGCCGCCATTGATAACGAGATCGGTGTGATCGGAGTGGCTGCCGGGGCAACAGTTATTCCTGTTAAAGTACTCGACAGCCGTGGAAGCGGATCTTATTCCGGTGTTATTGCAGGTGTGGATCACGTAGCTGCTAACGGTAGTACCGGTGATGTAGCCAATATGAGTTTAGGCGGACCTGTTTCTCAGGCCCTCGACGATGCTGTTCTCGCTGCTTCTCAACAGGGAATCAAATTTGCTCTGGCTGCCGGTAATGAAAGCACCGACGCTAACAACAGTTCACCTGCCCGCGTAAATGGAACTAACATTTATACCATTTCCGCCATGGATAGCAATGACGTATGGGCGTATTTCTCCAATTACGGAAACCCACCGGTAGATTATTGCGCACCAGGTGTTTCTATTCTTTCTACCTGGAAAGATGGTGGATATAACACTATTAGTGGAACATCTATGGCCTCTCCACATGCCGCAGGTGTACTCTTGCTTGGCAATGCAGGTACTTCCGGTACCGTAAGTGACGACCCTGATGGAAATGCAGATCCGATTATTACCCACTAATTCGGATCAGATTATATTCTTCAAACCCGAAAGGCTTATGCTTTTCGGGTTTTTTTATGCTGTGTATTGATAACACTTCCCCGAATTACTACTCTCCATACTTTGAAATATTAACAATACCCCATTCCTTTGACTCACGGAACACACAACGCACTCGAAGATCCACGAAACAAATCGGTACTTATATCCATCAACGGGGAACTCTTTCCGAGAGAGGAAGCCAAGATCTCTGTATTCGACAGCGGCTATTTAGTCGGAGATGGAGTCTGGGAAGGTCTGCGACTCCATCATGGAAAACTTGCCTTCTGGGATGATCATATGGATCGCCTGTATCAGGGAGCGGCCACCATTGGGATGGATATTGGAAAGACCCGGGACGAACTAAAAGAAGAAATTTTCAAGGTTATAGCCGCGAACGAGATGGAAGATGGGGTTCATGTGCGGCTGATGATCACCAGAGGAATCAAGAAAACACCCAGCCAGGATCCACGCCTCACGATCTCAGGGCCGAACATCGTGATCGTTGCCGAACATAAAACCGCTGATCCTGAGAGCAGAGATCGTGGAATTAAATTATTCACCAGCACCATTCGCCGGGGTTCGCCCGACTATCTGGATCCCCGACTGAATTGCCATAGTAAACTGCACGAAGTACAGGCTCTTATACAAGCTCTAGAGGCCGGAGCCGATGAAGCGTTAATGCTGGATGTGAACGGGTTTGTAAGCACATGTAATGCCACTAATTTTTTTATGGTCACAAAGGGTGAAGTCTGGACAAGTACCGGTCAGTATTGTATGAACGGAATAACCCGGGCTAAGGTGATTGAAGTATGTGAAATGCACGACATCCCATGCCGGCAAAAGAATTTTTCGTTGTTTGACGTATATGGCGCCGATGAGGCTTTTGTGACCGGAAGTTTTGGTGGACTCACCCCTGTTACCGAAGTGGATGGAAGGATACTTTCGGGATCCGTTCCCGGCCCTATGGTAAAAAGGCTTCAAGACTTGTATGAACAAGCGATCTCTAACGATACAGATCAGTAATCATCCCCGGTAAATTCAACAATATGACGAAAAGAGTATGCATCTGGAGTGGCCCCCGAAATATTTCTACAGCGTTGATGTATTCCTTTGCTCAGCGCGCCGACACCACGGTAATTGATGAACCCTTATACGCTCATTACCTCACTTCAACAAAGGCCCGCGAATACCACCCGGGCTCCGGGGAAGTGATCGCCGATCAGGAAAATGATGGGCAGAAAGTAATTGATCAGGTCATTTTCGGTGAATACGACACCCCCGTGGTCTTTATAAAACATATGACCCATCACTTAGTGGATCTGGATCTGGGATTTCTTAAAGATACCATCAACATAATTTTAACACGTGATCCCAACGATATGCTGCGATCTATCGTACATCAGATCCCGGAACCTGAAATGAAAGATGTAGGCTATGCCGCGCATCTGGAGCTGAAGGAATATCTGCAGGCCTTAGGTCAGCAGCCCTTGGTCGTTGATTCTAAAGACGTGCTGATGGATCCCGAACGGAAACTTAGAGAACTATGTGCCTATGTGGACATTCCATTTGATGAAGGCATGCTGAGCTGGGCCGCCGGTGCCAGACCCGAAGATGGCATATGGGCCAAACACTGGTATCATAATGTGCACCGTTCAACCGGATTTCAACCCTACACCCCAAAAACAGGACCATTTCCGGAGCATTTAAAAGACCTGTTAGCCGAAAGTGAGCGCTGTTATAAAAAACTGACCGGTAAAGGGTAACCGCATTTAGGAAACATTCCGCTCCAGAAAGTGAGTATTTCCCTCCACACGGTACATAGTTCTTGCTGTGGTGATCGTTCCTTTTCCATAACGGTTGTTGATCTCATCAAGAGCTTCGCACCGCGCTTTTAATTCGGCCTCATCCTGAAAAAACAGATTCATTTGGCTGGTTTTATCAATTTGATGAGTACCGATCATAATATTACGGATCTCCATTCCTTCGGAGGCAGCTTTTTCAATGGCCGGAAGAATTCGTTTCATACAGGCATCATACACATACCGGTCGATGTTGGTAAAACCATCGGTCACGAACCGGAACCCAACTCCGGGAATATCCGTGTTATTGAATCCAAACATCCCGCCAAAACTATTCGCCCGTATGCCATAAGCACGCATCCGGTAACAAACCATTTCTATCCCGATCGCAAACTCACCTTTAATACGTTCAATATCACAGCTTCCTTCCGAGAACGTATGGCCGTAACTAACTCCCCATTTCGGAGAATACTCATCATTCTCCTCCAGTATGCGCCCCTGATCCTTCCCGGTGATGGTTTGAAATAACATGCGTCCGAAATTTGAGCCGAACAACCTCATAAATGTGCGAATATTTCCTTTCATCACCACATCTCCGATAAACTGATATCCTTCGGCTCTAAGATGTTCGTATCGCCTGCCTCCTACCCCCCATACTTCGTTCAGAGGCAATGGATGGATGTAGGCATGCTCATCATCATCCGTAATTGTCACACTTACTCCGCGCGGTTTATCCAAACTACTTGATAGCTTGGCATAGGTTTTGGAACGGGCGATCCCGATAGCGCCATACAATCCTGTATTGTCGTAGATCTCCTGCTGAAGCCTCCTGCCAAAACGAATGATCTCTTTTTCGGACTTATTGAGTAGAAAGCTCACATTCATAAAATATTCGTCCATGGAGTAACGCTCTACCTGATGCGAATACTTCTTCATAATATGGTGTACTTGTTTTGAAATAGCCGTGTAAGTGGCATAGTCAACCTGAAGCATGCACACATATGGACAAAGCTGGTATGCTTCAAGCGCGCTCATTCCGGTTTTTATGCCAAAAGCACGGGCTTCGTATGAGGCAGTAGCCACGATCCCTTTCACCGTTCCATTCTCCTTCCTCCATCCCCCGATGATCAGCGGTATGCCATATAATCGTTTCCGGAGTTGTTCTACCTGTGCGTAATAACAGGCAAAATCGAAATGCAGATATAGCCGGTCTTTTACAGAGCGGTGCTGATGCTCCGGATATACGGTATTATAGAGGGTAATTCGGTGAACATCCCGTTCGGGATGGGCAGGATTTCCTTTCTTCTGAGGCATTTATTTTTTCTTTTCTATTGATATGTACAAAATATGTGTATAGTTTAAAATGACCAAACCCGATTGGTCTATGAATAAATTCCCCCTGGTAGAAATGGTCGCTTTTTTTTGCAGGTACAGCCGGCTCGCAAAGCCGGTTTGGAGAAAGGAATTTGTACGCCACACAAAACGGGTCCGCTCCAGCCATAGTAAGATGGAAGGAGGCATCAAGAAGTCATTCTATACCATAGAAACAAAAGAAGGAGAGATCCTGAATTTTTCTCTGGATCAGGAAGAGATGCTTTGGGAACTGGAACCTGAAGAACCATTTCAACACTATGTTGTAGACCGATTGCTGGTATACTTTAAGCGACATAAACATCTGCCCTCCGACTCTCACCGAATGATCCCTTTACGGTTTGAACTTATTCCCAAAAACAAACTGGATACTATTTCGCCGATCGATCCGGCATTAGTTGACCGCCAGCAACCCTATCGTTTTTTGAGAGGAAAACACTCTATACAAGTGAGAAGTATCGAGACCCGACACATGGAAAATGTAATGCTTACTAAACATCTGCATTACGTAGTTGAAGACACTGACTCCCGCTTTTACCATTTGGTATATATTCTGGATGAAGGAGACTGGCGTTTTATGCAGGAAGTGGATGAACAGCTCCTCTTTGTCCGAAAAGATGCTTAGTAAGTCTCTTTCTCAATATTCGCTGAGATTTTATAAGCCTGTACAGCATCAAGTACTAACGTATTAACGGAGAACCTGATGCTGTTTTGGATTCTTATTATTTTATCAGCAACATTTTCCTGGTTTGCCTGAATGCTCCCGCATCAATGGTATAAAAGTATACACCACTTGATAGATTAGATGCATCGAAATTCACCGAATGCGTTCCTGCTGCTTTCCTTTCGGAGACTAATACTGCTACTTTCCGCCCCATCGAATCATACACCTTCAATTCCACCAAACTATTTTTGGCTAACTGGTAACTGATCACAGTAGTAGGATTAAAAGGATTCGGATAATTTTGTTGCAGAGCAAAATCTGATGGAAGACTTGTGGAAAGCTCGTTTGAGGTTCCTGCTGCTTTTTCTACCACCACTCTGTCGAAACTGAACAGCCAGTTTTTCTTTTCGGAATCGAAATCGGTATCAAATTCAAAGCGCATGATGTGCGTGCTGGGTTCCAGACTCACCGGATCCACTTCAAATGGCTGGAAATTGATGAAACTGCCCGTTCCGTTCACCCGAACTTTGCCGCTTACATCCACATTATCGATAAGCAAAGTAAAGTTTCCAAAGCCGGGCACTGTAGCCATATAGGGTTTAAACAAATAATCACCAGCTTCATCCACCCCAAAAGTGTACTCTACCCACTCGCTTGCTATGATGAAATAAATATGTGTTGAACCTCCATCGGCACTCAGATCTACCCCTTCATCAGGTCGGTACACCAAGCCAGCGTTGTTGGCATCCAGATCGTGATAAGCGATCCCTTCGCCGCCCTCGTCATAATTCTCGGCCTGAATGGTTGCCGGAACAACAGGCGGAGTTCCACCATAGGCTGTGCCGTTTGGAAGCACTTCAACCTGTACGCTATCTTTTGTGGCCAGGCCATCGGTATTGGTCACTGTCAACGTTACGGTATATGCTCCAACTTCCGTAAATACAATGGTAGTATCGGTGGCAGAACTGTTTCCTACTCCATCAAAATCCCATTTAAAAGATAAATCCAAGCCGTTTCTATCAAAGCTGTTGCTTCCTTTAAACTGAATGGTAAGAGGTGATTTTCCACTCGTTCTATCTGCAGTTAAAATAACCACGGGAGCATCTTCATTGGTTTGTGACGTGGATTGACTGAGTATTTCCCGGGGCGGAACCGTGAGCGAATATCCATCCGAAAAAGTTACCACCCGCTCACTGGAGCCAGCATTGTAAGCGACATAGGTTTTATCTGATCCGTTTTTGAATACGGCATATGTTGGAATATCTGCAACCACCGCCGTGTCTACCTGCCCCATTTTCTTCAGATTATAGAGCCAGTGCATGGTGTGGGCACGCGACTCTCCATCAAAGGGTGCGTAATCAGGATCAGCAAAATAATACGACAACGCCTGATTGGGATCCGACAACGCGAGATATTGCCAGAAAATATCTTTCCAGACTTCCGGCTGACCACTCCGTTCCTCAACCACTTCGTTGTAATTCTTTGCTACATACTCCGGATGTCGACCCAGATACAACGATCCGCTGGTGATCGGAAGCAGATTTATCCCGTGAACAAACTCAGGATCTCCCCCAAACCAGGTGGCATGTACCCCTTTCGATCCCCAAACCATACCAATCGCTTCGTGGGGATAATCCTCCGGAAACACCTCCTCATCCACATCAAACCAATACTGTTCAACCGCACTGGTTTCGGTGGCATACAGGAAAATGCCCATATCACGAATCTCCGTTTGACCGGTAGCTTCTCCCCAAAGTACTACTGCGGAAGCAAAATTCATCGATTCTGAACTGGATTCCTGATTATTGCCTTCCGCAAAATCTCCGTGCCCGGCAGCCCAGGAATGCCCTGCATAAATATCGTACGATCGTAAAAACGGTAGCAGCGGATCGTTTCGGTTCCAGTTATTGGCATCACGAATAAGCATATTCACCATTCCACCCCATTCGCTCTGGGCGGCCCACTCCGGATCATATTGAGCAATAGTAGTTGCACTCACTATGGCGTAGCTGGAGTGAAAATGATGATCATTGATCTGGGTATCAGCGCCATAGCCCGAAGGATAGCCGGTAAGTACATCCCAATCATCGTTGTAGGAATACTCTTGCGTCCCTCCTGCTGTAAACCAGTCTTCAAGTCGGGTTTTCAGAGCGTTTAAGAAAAAATCCCGCTCCGTAGTCTGTCCTAACTGGTCGGCAATATGAATCAGATTTGCGAAGCGCGCCATTGCTTTTCCATTTTCATAGGAAGGTCCGGCGTTAAGTGACTCTGTGGCAACATCGGCAACCAACCCTTTTAGTACCTCCGGATTGTAATCGCCCTCGTTTGGAAGCGTCGGCAGTACTCCTTGAAATTTCAATGTGGTGGAAAATGAGTTGCCGTAAAACACCTTCATTTCTCCGCGTGGCGATATATAGGTATGGTTGGTTAGTGCCTCATTTACATTCAGCCATTGGTGGCGGTACAACGCTGACACAGTTTCGTTGACGTTGCCGGATGCCGAATCTTTAAGTACCGTTTCGTAATTGTAGGTGGATGTGAGCGTTGAGGTAGTCTCGTTGTACTGCCAGTCTACCTGTGTACTGGTTACAAACGCATAGGCTCTTACTTTGAATTCATTCAGGGTTGACTCAGAATTATCAGGCAGCAAGGCAACGGATAAGTAATCTTTTCCATTTAAATCAGTGGTGTACGTATTGCCTGAATTCCAGGAAGAACCGGTTGGGGCAAAAATTCCATAATGCCGCCCCTGAATGGTGACACCAAGTACGCCTCCCTCGTTATACCAAACCGTTGGATTTCCATTGAAATTGATAACGGCATCCCCACCGGAAATTTCGAAATACACGAAGGGCAGTCCGTGACCTAAGGTTGCCAGCATAGATTTATCTCCATCCACCCATTCTGCGGTTACCGTCCAGTCGTCGTAGGCATGCGTAGTAGTTTCGGAGGCGTTTAGTGCTGCTACACCAACCGTTAATTGTCCGTCTGGATAATACGGGTACAGGTAATCGGTACCGGGTGCAGCCGTGGCAAATACATGTTGCGAGGTATAATTGAGCTGCAAGCCTTCGGCCACTGCCTGCATGGATAGCGGATGTGCGATGAGTTTACCGGAATGAGCATTACCAAAAAAAGGAAAGATCAGGCTGCTCCACCAGTCGTTAGTTTGCACTCTTTGGGTGAAGGAATCCGAAACTTTGGGAAGAATACTTTGCCCGCTGGAATTTTGCGGACCTACGGCTCCGGATGGAAGGGTGGTGCTGTAGCTACCGGCACCCACCGAAACTTGCTGTGCGTTACTATCGGGCTGAAAAATGACGAAGAAAAACAGAAAGAACGTACTTAAAAATGTAACTCTATTAACCGGGTAGGCTGTATGCATCTGAGAGGGGCTGATTGTTGATTTACTATAAATCAGTATACCCAAAACGTGACTGGAAAACCGTGATAAGAATTCTACCGAACTTAAAACTCACTAAATGTATCGTGATAAATTTACTTAACACCTATCGACCTAAAATGAAGGTCCGGAAAAACCTCCCGGAACTAAAACTGACAGGCCGAAAAGAAACGAGACTTCCCACCACTGCGGGACGATCCCAACCTTGGTCCGCCAGCTGGCGGATGCTCTACCAACTGAGCTAACCTTTAAGGTTTACACGATCAGTTAAATAAAAAAAGGGCAACCAAATAAATCTGATTGCCCTTAGAGCGAGAAACGAGACTCGAACTCGCGACCCCAACCTTGGCAAGGTTGTGCTCTACCAACTGAGCTATTCTCGCATTTCAATAAGTTCCTCCCTTTTGGGAGGGCATCAAATATAAGACGCTTTCAACTTACAATTCAACCCTTTTTTCAAAAAATCCGGTTTATTTACCCGGTATAATTTCCGGCCTGCTTATTCAGCTGAATCGGCGTACTTGAAAGCCCTGAACTCACCTACGGCAAAATCGGGATATTCACTGCCCTGATATTGGGAATTTGAATACCTGATCTGCCAACCGGTGGCCTGGCCCCGGGACAACGAATAATTAAATGAGGTGTTGCTCCCGCCAAATTTAAAGGTTTTACTACTGTTACTGAATACAGACATTTCCAGATACCACATCGGAGTAATGGTGCTTCGCCCGGTATTCTGGATAGTACCCTCTGCCCGGAACTCATCACCAAAAACATAGGTCGTATCTACCGTGATCTCTACATCTGAGATCACATTCACATCTTCGCTACCGGTTACCGGTGTCTCTTCACATGCTGAAGTAAGATATATCAGCACTAAAATGGGAATTAAAACTCTCTTCATATCACAAATGGTTGTTCCAAAAACGGAATCTATTTTAATAGCAGCTTAAAAACCAGTGTTTGCCACAATTTATTCCTGCTGAAAATCCCTGCAGCAGTACTGATTAATCGAAAATTTTAAGATGCTCTGCCATATCCTTAAAACATGCTTCTGCTCTGTTAAACGGGAATCCATGCCCCACAAAATCAAATTGCTTATAGTAACTGAGTCTCCCAAACAATTGCTTCATTTGCCTGACCTGAGAAAATACGGCAAGGTCATCGAATTCAGTTTCATAAAGCAGGACCTTTGCTTTTTCTTTAATAGGAACACTTTGCACCAAATTATGATAGTATGTTTCCAGGTCATTAATGAGTAATTGATGATCGCGGATCCTGAATCGTTCCGTATCTGCAACCTGCTCGCCCGATTTAAACATGGTTTCCCAAAGCAGATCGAGCGTGTAATTTGGCCTCTTCTTTATCTCATCCTGAAGCGTATGGATCACATAATCCAGCTTTCTGTTCTTACTCATTACTTCCTTCAGGTTATTGAACGCAGAGAACAACACGATCACATGAGCATTGGCCCAGTCTGATTGTGAAACCCAATGCATTCCAAATCCCTGTACAAATAATATTCTGATAGCTTCATCATCATGGAAGTGCTGAACTGATGGCTCACTGAAATATCCCCGGTCATTTTTCTTAAAGGTTACATGCTCCGGGAACAGATCATCCCATTGCTCCCAAAAATGAGCACTCATTCCCCAACCGTGGTAGGCAATAATTTCAATATTTCTCTTCATGTATTTTGATAAAAATGATTTAAGTTTAATTTCATACAATTATCATAATTAACAAAATGCTTTACAGGGATCATGGGGCAACAACAAATTATCATTTTAGTGTTAGTGGTTATCATAGTAGGATTGGGAACGATACTTGCCCTCCAATTGCTCAAAACTGAATACGTAGAATTTATGGAGGATGATTACCAGCAGGTCTTATTGAATACCGCTCAATCGTTTAAAGCTACCTACGAAAAGCCGGAAATGTTTGGCGGCGGCGGGCACCATTGGAATAAAGTAAATTTTGGAAATGTTGGCTGTGATTTTGGAGTAGTGAATGATTCCAGCGGGAAGACCTGCAGATCTGAGGATGGAAATCTTATTGTCTTAATTTCCGGACATGACACCTATATGGGAATTAATGCGGTTGTGCATATTGGCGGGGATGGCCCATCTAAAATGTACTCTCGTGAAGTAAGAGTATATCCTGATAGCATAGCGTTCGTAACCGACTGGATCCATCATCAGTGATCATCAAAGTGAGATCTCTTTTACCGATCTCAATAACTTCCCCAGAAATTTATTTCCGTAAACATGTTCTACATGTCCCATATCAGCGATCACAACCAATAATTCTTTACTTCTTGAAAAGGCTACATTCAATAATCGCGGCACACTGAGTCCGTTCTTGGTCTCATCAAACGGGCGCACAGAATAATGCCGGATCTGTCCGTATTGTGCTTCCCCACTCATTACCGTATCAAATATGATCACCGATTTTTCCCGGCCCTGAAAGGTGTGAATCGTTCCAACTTCAATACCTTTGATCCCCTTTTCTCTGAGGTGATTTCTCACTGAATACACGGAACTGCGAAATGGTACGATAATGCCGATATGATCGGATGGGTGCTTCAACTTCAGCTTTTTCACACTTTCTTCTATGAGCTTAAAATGCACACGGTTGATGGGCTTAAATCCTCTTTCCGATTTCTCCTGCTCAATAAAAGGACCGTATTTTGATGAATCCAGCAATGCTACAGAAGACGCTGAATTCCGCTTTTTCTTTTGTTCTGCACCACTTTTTAATCGTCCGTCGTAGAATACCGAACTTATCACTTCAGCCAGATCAGATCGCAGGCGATATTGAGTATCAAAAAAGGAAGTAAACTCCGGATTATCGTCATGCCATTTGAAGAGTGCATCGGTTGAATCAGCCCCGGAAACAAATGAGAAAATATCCTGTTCCAGAAAAATTCGCGCTTCCTGATCGTTAGTGATAGAGATCGGAGGCAACTGCATGGGGTCGCCGGCAACTACTAAATGCTTTTTACTTTTGGCTGCCATCAGCAACATGTATGGGATCCCTGCCATAGAAGCTTCATCTACCACCACGGCATCGTAACTGATTCCATAAAATAATTCGGAGGTGCAGACCTTAGCCATAGTTGTGGCTACCAGCTGTTTTTTCTTCAGTTCGTAGCGTTCATTTATATTCAACAACTTATCGATCTTTTCCTGTACCTCATCAGGTCCTCCCAGGCGATCGATCTTTTCCCCTAACAACTGACATTGCAGATCCAGCGCCTGAGGCACCTCTTCGTTACTGGTCATCAGTTCGTCTACCTGATCCTGCATGGCAATGTACTGATCCAATAAAGTACTGAATTCAATGGCTTCCGATTTCCGGGACTCCAGTTTTTCCGTAACCTGATTTTCGAATAACACACCTTCCAGACGTTCATCCTCCAGCCAGGCTTCTCCAAATCTCGTGGTATACTGATGGCTGAATTCAGGTTTTACTTCATACAAAGCATCCATCACGCTCAAGAGTCCCACATCTACTGCGCGATTGGTATTGGATACAAACAACACCCGTTTTCCTTCGGCCAGCAAATTCGCAATTATGAAACCAAGAGTAGCTGTCTTACCGGTTCCCGGAGGTCCCCACACATACAGTATATTATTGATAAGTGCTTTTTGGATCGCATCGAGCTGTGCTTCGTTCCTCAGTTCATCAACAACAGCTTCGGGTTTGATCTCAGACTCCGAAAATACTTCCTCAGGAGTTAATAAAGCCTTTAACATGGGTACATCTTCCCACTTATCTTCTAGAGTGAGCAAGTGTTCCTCTATGCGGCGTAACACGAAGTCGTTTTCCCATTCCAGATATACTTCCGGGATCTTCATGCCCTGATCTTTATCGAATTCCAGCCAGATCTTTCCACCCTTGAAATCGATCTCCTCTACTTTTTGCTCTTTGCCTCCATCAATACGGGCTTTAATCTCCTCGGCAAAGCGTAATCCCTGATTGGTAGTTTCAAAAACATAAACGTGATGCCCGGCTTTTTTCTCTTTTTCTCCATTTACTAATACATCGTGGGATGGAGTTTCCCGAACTGCTTTAATCTCCTCACCAATGGCCGAAATGGCTTTGTCTATCGTTTCTTTTATATCCAATGATTCTATGTTCGATTATCCATTAAGAACTGCTCGCTTGAGTCATCCTGATCTGTAAGCTGCCGTATCAGTATCCGCCAAATTTAACATCTGGTCGATTCTTCTTTTTCGCTCAAAATGACAAAACAGGTATTCGTAATGAACCAATTCTTAATTCGTGATTCTTAATTTCTATTACTCATTGTTCCCACAGTTCTGACCGGATCATTTCCGCACTTCTGTCCGCTAACCGATATTCCAGTTTTATACGGTTTTTTTCGGGTACTTTCTGCTCTACCAATCGTGCACTATCGGGAGTATATAGGATCAGGTCCGTATCTCTTACAAATAGCGGAAGTGTTTTTCCGTAAATACTCCCTGCCACAAACGATCCTTCGAATGGAATTACGGGTTTCAGCTCATTGATGATCTTAGGGATGGATTCTTCATCCATCGTTACCAACCCGATGGTTTGGATGGCAAACCGATCCACAATGGATAACACCACATCCGGGTCGTAGCTGTAAATAATAGGAATGATCATGATGGACTCGCTGAGCGACCGGAACTTATGCGCATATTTTGCCGGCACAAATAATGCGTCGTATTGGGCTGCACTCTCGTACTGGTTTATATCGATCACTTTACTTTTAACGCCCACCTGTTTTTTAATGGCGCTGGCAAGCATGCCTCCGAGTTCTTCATTTTCACCCACGCTGGCGGATGTTTGAATGCGATCCGGCCAGTCCATATAGTCCAGCTGTTCCTGAAACAGTAATTCAATCTCGTTGTCATCCAGTCCGTAGCCCACTAGTTCTTCAACCAGCGATTGCACTTTTTCTCCGCCGATCTGCAGCCGTTCTTCTTTATCCATTAACGAAGTTTGCCGGTTTACAACAAATCCTCTTCCTTTTTCTCCGGTGATGAGTCCCTCATCTGCCAAAATATGATAGGCTTTCCGAACGGTATGGAAACTGGCCTCCAGTTGCTGTCCCAATTCTCTGGTAGAGGGCAATACTTCCCCCACCTGAAATTGTTTGGTGGAAATCATCAACCTGATTCTGTCTGCGATATATTTAGCGGAAGTCTTCAGTGTGTCTTTTTAACTACTTATACTTTCGATTGATAGATGTTGCGGAGAACTGTGTGAACTTATCATCTGTATAAATTATGATTCTATTCATCAAATACAGAATATACTTTTGCCCTATTTGGTATTTGAATATGTTTGGTAATGAAGAAGTTCATTTTGATAACTGTTCTTACAATCGCAGTACCCATGCTCCTGCCAACCAAAGTGTGGTCGCAGCAGATTACCGACTCTCTGGAAAATACCGGGTTCATACGTAGTTATTCCGATCTCTTATCCCTTTCTCTCGATCTTAATAATAAAATTGAAGCCTTTAAACTTCGTACCTCCGGTTTAAACTTTGATCTCTATCCCAACACAGATCTGGCCTTATCTGCTAAATTCAGTTTCGAGTTTCTGATCTTCTCTGTCTCAACAAGTCCTGATTTTTTGAATATGAATAGTGACAGCGAATTAAGAGGAGACTCTGACTTTTTTCTACTGGAAACAAATCTTGCGCTCGGAGATCATCTGATCCAATATCTTGGTTTTAAAAAGATCAGTGGTTTTTATTTGAAGAATTCCTCTGACTTTGATCCCTCATGGACTTACGGAGACCCTTACTTTCAATTCCCAAAGCTTGTCTATACTTCTCTGGAAGGGAACACTACGTATAAATTGAATAAGGATTACTCCCTCTTTGCCACTGTGGCTTCTAATTTACGACAGATCAGATCTGCAGGCAGTCCACTTATCAACCTCTCCTACCGGTTATATAAAATTGACGACAGAAAGAAGCTCACCGAAAACAGCAGCAGCCAAAAGAGCCAAAATCTGGAATATATTCTATCCGTTGGATATGGCCACACTTTTGTGGTTAGCCGGAATTTTTATTTTTCAGGTACCATCCTGCTTGGCGGAGGCTTCACCGATACAGACCTTACAACCAGATATTTTTACGAACGGTACAATAGCGGGTATTCTTCAAAGATCTATTTGGGGCAAGCTTCCGTTTCAACCGGATTCGATAATGGCAGATATTTCGCCGGTTTTGTGTTGTACGGGGCTGAATCTGAACGATTTCAGGGAAATTCAGGTAGTGCTATTTTTAACGACAGAGTTAGTTTTGAACTTTTTTTCGGGCATCGGTTTAATGCGCCATACTTTATGCGCAAAGCAAGCAGGAAAATCCGTAGTGTTGTGCCGTTATTATAAATTGATTCATTAACTTACTTTCAACTATCAATAATTAATCAAATGATCTAATGAAAGCATTACAAATCTTTTCGGGGTTTCTACTGGTGGTGACCTTTCTGCCACATGCAGTAAATGCTCAATTCAATTCGGATGAATCTGCTCCTATCTCTGAAACGATCACTTACGACATCAATGTGTTTATCGGAGCTCCACAAAACGACTTTCAGGATAATCTGGATCGGGCTGCAGTTGGGATCGATTTTGCCGGCGCTTTTAAATTTCCTGATACTCCTGTACAGTTCGGTGCTGAGATCGGGATCATGACCTACGGCATGGATGAGAGAAAAGAGCCGTTTAATCCTAATATCCCTGAAGTTACCGTTACTGTTGAAACCAGCTATGATATTTTAACAGGTCACCTATTTCTTCGCTTTGAGCCAGAAACCGGACGCGTAAAACCGTACCTGGATGGTCTTTTTGGTTTCAAGTATTTATTCACCGAAACAAAGATCGGAGATTCAAATAATTACGATACGATCGCTTCCGACACCAATTTTGACGACACTGCTCTCAGTTATGGTTTCGGGGCGGGATTAAAGATCCGTTTGGCTCAGAACAGTAAACAAAATATCTATCTCAACCTTAAAAGCCGGTATCTCTTTGGTAACGAAGCTACCTATTTAAAGCCCGGTTCTATCACCATAAATAATGGTTCTTTACAATTTGCAGAGGAAACCTCAAGTACCGATCTGTTTCAATTTGAGTTGGGAGTTGCTTTCGGAATGTAAGCGATCAATTTCCCAACACTTTTTTCAATTCACTAACCAACATCAGAGCTTCGATCGGGGTCATTCGGTTTACATCGGTGGCCTCGAGTTTATTCATCAACGTTTCTACCCTGGGATCAATATGCGTATTGAATAAACTCATCTGATCGATCTCACTTTGCTTTTCCACCTTTTGCGACAAATTCTTCGCCGCCGTTTTTTGTGATGAAGCTCTTCCTTCGATCGTGCCGTTTTTGTTGGTGATGTCGAGGCTGTGATTTTCCAGATTTTTTAATATTTCTTTCGCCCGATTGATCACCACTTCCGGTAGCCCGGCCATATTGGCCACCTGAATACCATAACTGTGATCCGCTCCGCCCGGGATGAGTTTTCTTAGAAAGATCACCTTGCCGTCATGTTCTTTCACCTGCACATTAAAGTTTTTAACCCGCTCATACATTTGCTCCAGTTCATTCAACTCATGATAATGAGTCGCAAATAGCGTTTTTGCAGCCACAGAAGCCTGATTGTGTAAATACTCAGCCAATGACCAGGCTATACTCAATCCATCGAAGGTGCTTGTACCACGCCCCACTTCATCCAGTAAAATCAATGATCGTGGAGTCGCATTGTTAAGGATATTTGCAGCTTCATTCATTTCCACTAAAAAGGTCGATTCACCGGCTGCCAGATTATCTGAAGCTCCAACTCTGGTAAAGATCTTATCTACCAGACCAATAGTAGCAGCCTCGGCAGGCACAAAACTACCGACCTGAGCCAACAGAACGATCAGCCCCGTCTGCCTTAAAATGATACTCTTACCTGCCATATTCGGTCCGGTAATGATCATTAACTGTTGGTCAGCATTGTTCAGCAGAATATCATTCGGGATAAATGGCTCACCCAGTGGTAAGGATTTTTCCACCACCGGATGCCGACCCTTTTTTATATCTACCACATCCGAATCTCTCACTTCAGGTTTGGTATAACTATTTCTGAAGGCAACCTCTGCAAAGCTTTGCAGACAATCCAATTCGGCCATAGCCTGTGCTATTTGCTGGATATCATCCGCATATTCTGCCACATACAAACGGATCTCTTCAAAGAGTTCAAACTCCAGTGTCTTACTCCGTTCTTCAGCAGATAAGATCTTTTCTTCGATCTCTTTCAATTCCGGTGTGATGTAGCGCTCGGCATTAACCAGTGTCTGCTTTCTTATAAAATGCTCCGGCACTTTATCTTTATGGGAATTCGTGACCTCAATGTAATAACCAAATACTTTGTTATACCCGATCTTGAGTGAAGTAATCCCGGTTTCGGCAGAAAGCTGATCTTTGATCCGGGCTATATATGTTTTTCCGTTTCTGGCTATATCCCGTAACTCATCCAACTCTTCATTAAAACCATCCCGTATCATATTTCCGTCCCGGATGCTCGCAGGCGGATCATCATTGATGGCTGTGCGGATCCTGTCCTGCACTTCAACCATCAGCTTCAAACGACCCGAGATATTCTCCAGTAAGGGGTCACCGGAAGAAGCGATCTGAGATTTTATTCTCGGGATCTGAGCTAAAGAAAGTTGTATCTGAGAAATATCCCGCGCATTGGTACGCCCCACACAAATCCTTGATATCAGGCGTTCAAGATCCCCAACCTGATCTAATTCCTCGCGCAGGGTATTTCGGATGTCATGCCCATCATTTAAAAACTCAACAGCATCCAGGCGTTGCTGAATGGGTTTGAGTTTTTTAAGCGGTCGCATGATCCATCTTCGCAGCAAGCGGCCACCCATTGCCGTAATGGTTTCATCCATAATGGAAATGAGAGTGCCATCAGTGCCACCTTCCTGAATACTGGTAGTGAGCTCCAGATTGCGTTTGGTAGCCGGATCAAGCGACATATACTCATTACTCTCATACGCATACACCCTTCTGAGATGTCGCAAGGCGGCTTTCTGGGTTTCCTGCATATAGTGCAGTAACGAACCGGCAGCTATTTGAGCCACCTTAAGCTCTTCAACTCCAAAACCTTTTAGTGAGTGCGTTTTAAAATGGTCGGTAAGCTGGTTGTAGCCATAATCCCCTTCGTACACCCAATCCTCAATATAAGTGAGGTTGTAGTGCATAAAATCATCGTCGAGCTTGTTTTTCAGTTTCGACTGAACCAGGATCTCGGAAGGTTGAATAGCTGCCAACAGACTGTCCAGATGTTGCTCCAGCACTTCACTCAGTGCAAATTCTCCCGTTGAAATATCAGAAAATGCAACGCCGATCACATCTCCCTTCCAGTATAAGGATACGATGTAGTTGTTACGTTTATGTTCCAGCAACTTTTCAGACAGCGTAACTCCGGGAGTGGTGATCTCAGTAACTTCACGTTCAACAATTTTACGGCCGGCTTTCTTTGCTTCTTCGGGATTCTCGGTTTGCTCACAAACTGCTACTTTATATCCCTTTTTAACTAAACGGGGCAAATAAGAATCCAGCGAATGAAATGGAAATCCGGCTAAGGGAGTCTGATCCCCTCCATTATTTCGTTTTGTAAGCGTAATGCCCAGCTCTTTACTCACCAGTATGGCATCATCAGAAAAAGTCTCATAGAAATCCCCTACCCGGAAAAGTAATATGGTACCCGGGTGTTCTTCCTTGATCTGAAAGTACTGCCTCATTAAAGGTGTTTGTTTCTTCGCTGCCATTCAGTAGTTCTGCTATTAAAATTCTGGTTAGTTCGGTGTTCAGGTTTCTTAACATCGAACTCATTAAAGGTGCAAACATACCAATGTATGCGCTTAAAAACTAAGTACTCTCCTGTTTTGAATAAATAACTGTCCCGTGTATTTTCTACCGAACGAATTCACACTCTCTGTGCAAAAGTTTAAAAGTTATTGGAAGAAGGTTCTCTCATTAAGCAGCGAAAAAGATATTTTTTTCAACGCCTCTGCTATTACCTTCAATTTATTTATCTGTGCTATACCTTTCACCCTTATTCTGATTTCCATTATAGGGTATATTCTTTCTTATGATGAAGCCTTTAATGAGATCATTCGCTATGGAAGCGAGCTCATTCCTGTGTTCACTTTCGAAGCCACCGAAACAGATGTGATAAAAGGCGCAGAGACGATAGAAAATATACTTCGCCCTCTGGTCGGCGCACGTACTGTTTTTGGGATAACAGGTCTCATCATTTTAATGTTCTTTACTCAGGGCCTTCTTCATAGTTTTAAGCACGTGCTTTTCGATGTGTTCGATATAGACACCAAAACTCACCCTGTGTTGGATATTATCTACAATTTTCTGGGTTTTGGAGTGCTGGGGTCTGTTTTTCTCTTTTTCAGCCTTACAATTTCTCTGATCTCTTTATTTGATCTCAGTGTGATCAAAATACCCTATACCGATATTGTGATCCGGCTTCCCTGGGTGTACGAAGTGCTCGACTTCCTCCTACCTATTGTTTTCACCTTTTTCCTGATCTTTGTGATCTTTCGGTTTGTGAGCGAAAGAAAGATATCGGTTCGCACCGCAATGATCGGGGCAGCGATCTACACTATGCTTTTTGAACTCGCTAAATTCTTTGTGAGTTTCTACCTCAGCTATGCTTTCAGTACATACCGGTATTTTTATCAGGGGTACGCGATCTTTGTGATCATTGGTATATGGGCCTTCTATACCTCTCTGCTCTTCGTATTAACAGTGATACTGACCCGTGCCGCCAGAGAAACCTATTTTCCTGACAAATCCTCAATTGAATCCAATCCATACGCTGCACTCGATTGATGGCTTATAAAAAAGTATCACGTAGTTTTTATGACAGAGATGATGTTGTTGAAATTGCCCGGGAACTGATCGGGAAAGTGCTTTGTACCAACATCAATGGCCATATAACCAAAGGTATGATCGTTGAAACAGAAGCCTACGATGGCAGTTGCGACAATGCCTGTCATGCGTATTCCCATGGCTTAACTGAAAGGAATAAAGTGATGTTTGGCGCACCGGGATTCTCATATATCTATTTGTGCTACGGTATTCATCACTTATTTAACATAGTTACAAACTCGGAGGGAAAAGCTGACGCTGTTTTGATCCGTGCTATCGAACCCATCGAAGGGGTAAGCAAGATTCTGGAGAGAAGAAATAAAAAGAAATTACAACGATCGGTAGGTGGGGGCCCCGGTATCGTTTCTTCGGCCCTCGGAATCACCACAGAGCATTATGGAGAAGATCTTTTCGGGGATGTGATCTGGGTGGAAGATCATGGGAATGATTTTAATCCAGATGAGATTCTTGCCAGTGAACGGGTAGGTATCGATTATGCCGGCGAAGATGCTAATTTACCCTGGCGTTTTCGGCTCAAAGGCAATCCTTTTACCAGCCCTGCCTCGTAATAGTACATTGACTATCAAAGCGATAGCAAAAATTAATTTTAATGTTAAACAAAAATAGTTTAACATTGAACGAATTATTTATAACAACTCCTTGTTAGAGTAATCCATTAACCTCAAAAACAAACCATCAGGATAATGAAATTATCAAGAAAACTAGCTTTAAGTGCTTTTGCCATTATTTTTGGCCTTTCCACTGTAGCCATGGTTGCTTTCGAAGCAATGTCATGGGATATTGATAAAACACATAGTGGCGTAAACTTTGAAATCCGTCACTTCTTCTCACCGGTTAACGGTGCTTTTGAAGAATATGAAGCTGACATCAAATTTGACCCGGCTAATCTGGATGAAAGCAGCATCGACGCAACTGTGCAGGTAGCATCGGTAAATACTAAAAACGAACGCCGTGATGGCCATTTGCAGTCAGCCGACTTTTTCAATGCTCCGGAATATCCAACTATGACTTTCGTGAGCGAAAAAATTGAAAAGACCGGCGACAATGAATTTGTTGCTCATGGCACATTAACGATCAAAGATACAAGCACTGATTTTGATCTTCCATTCACCTTATTAGGTGTACAAGATCACCCAATGCGTGAGAATACCAAAGTAGCAGGTATTACTTCTAATTTTCAGTTACTACGTAACGATTATGGTGTAGGAACCGGAGATTGGGTTTCTGACGCAGTTGTTGGTAACGAAGTGGATGTAACGTTGAACCTTGAGCTCCATTCTTCTCAAAAATAGGTCAACTTCGTACAATCTTTACAAAGCATCGTTTCATTTGAGGCGATGCTTTTTTTATTTTAACTGACCAATTAAAAATTCACGACTACCAATGAACAAGCGTTTTCTCTTTCTTTCAGGTTTAATTCTGGCAGCAGCAATTTCCCGTTTAATTCCTCACCCTTATAATTTTGCACCCATCGGAGCAATGTCGATCTTTGGCGCAGCCTATTTCACCGACAAGAAATTTGCCTTCTTACTTCCAATTTTGGGTTTATTTATCAGCGATCTGCTCATCAATAACATTCTGTATTCAGGTTATTACAGTTCATTCACGTTATTCACTCCCGGTTTCGGCTGGACCTATGGCGCAATGATGCTCATCGTTATTGCGGGATTCTTCATCATGAAAAAAGTTAATGTAACCCGTGTAATTGGTGGAGCACTGTCTGCTTCTCTCATCTTTTTTATCGTTTCTAACTTTGGTGTTTGGCTAAGCGACCCTGATTATCCGCTTACATTCTCCGGTTTGATTTTATGTTACGACATGGCTATTCCGTTCTTCCATAATACTGTATTGGGAGACCTTGTATATGCCGGGGCACTGTTTGGCAGTTTTGAGCTGGCAAAACAAAATGTGCCTGCTCTGCAAAAGATCTGACAATAAAATAGGTTTCTTAAAGTTACCGCAGAGTTTTATACTCAACCCAACTATAATGATCAGCACCTAACCGGGGATTACCTCTCTGCCATGTTTGAACTTTTTCCGGACCAACCGGTTTACGATTACCCAACGTTACTCAATGTAAGTTATTCATTGGTCTGGGCTTTCGTACTTTCGTCTCTCATTGCCATTACTCATAAGATCACCTTTAGTGGTCATCAGTATCCTAAAAACTTTTTTCAGGCAATGGCTTTGGGATCGATCGTAGGAGCCATGGTTATGATGGCAATTGGTGATAGCCTCGCCCGTGGATTAGGTGCTTTTGGTGCATTAGCTATCATTCGGTTCAGAACAAGAATTCAGGATGCCAGAAATATCATCTTTCTTTTTGCATCTCTGAGCGTCGGACTCGCAATCGGGGTTTTCGGATATACCATCGCATTTGTAGGAACCCTTCTTTTTTGCACTATGGCACTGGTTTTGCATTTCTCACCATTCAGCACAAAAGTCGGACAACGAGGCCGATTACAATTTCGACTGCAGAATGGTGAAAATCTGAGTCAGGTCCTTTCCATCCTTGACCGGTTTTGTTCCGATTATACCGATGTGCAGATCGAAGCAAGAAATAACGGCCGCTTTGAATACGAATACTTCATCGAGTTTAAACTTGGTGCAGATAACGATGAGTTTGTAAAAGAACTCCGATCGCTTGAAAATGTAACCCGGGTTCGCATCACCTATAAAGATATGGTTGAGAACAACTAGAGGTGATCATGAAAAAAATAAACTCTTTCTACGTTCTTATATTTTTGATGTTTGCCTCACTAATGGCCATCAACACTAAATTTTTTAAAGGCAGCAAATCTTTTCTGGGGATCACTTACGCCCGGGAATACAAAATAAATATCGAGCGGGCCGCCTATGTAGAAGATGTATATGTGGTTCCCGGTCAGGCTGTACAACCGGGCGATCTGCTGGTGCAATTAAGTAGCAGCGAATTAGATCTGGAAATTGAAAAGCTGCATAAGGAGATCGAGCAGGCACAATCCAAGATCGAAGAACGGAATAAATTATTGAGTTCGAAATTGGCTTTGTATGAGGCTGAAAGAACCATGATAAAGACCGACAGAGATCATGAACTGGCTGCAATTCAGAATAAGATCGATCTGAATCGCAGACTTACTGCTCAACTCAATCAGAACATCAATGTTGAAGATTCATTAACTGCTTTACAACTGGAACTGATTTCAATTCGTCAAAAAGCAGAACAACGAATAGATGAGATCGACATAAAAGTATTAGATACCAAACAGGAATATGAATTTGATCTGGCTCAGGAAAAGGCTGTAATTGATCTGGCACAGCAAGAGCTGGACTGGAAACTCAGAGAAAAGAATAACCTGAACCGCTATGCTTCGTTTCCCGGTGTGATCGAAAACGTGTATATAAAGGCCGGTGAGCAGGTTGAGGCGTTTTCCTCGTTAGTTTCCATAAACCCTGAACACCCCACCTCGGTAGTTGGATATTTAGTAGGTAAAAAAGAACGGGATAAAAAACTTGGTGAAGAAGTGATCATCAGTTCCCTGGAACATAAAGAATTAACAACCACCGCAAAAATCATTGGATTTGGCTCTGTGGTCGAACTCCCTGACATCCTACAAAAATCTACTGCTGTAAAAGCTTTTGGATTAGAAGTTTTTCTGGAGATCCCTGAAAGCAATCCACTTCCAGTTGGTGAAAAGATCATCGTAAAATGATCAGAGCAGTCCTTCTCTTCTTTATAACCGGGGCATGTTTCAATATTGCAAGCGCACAGGTCACGGTATCCGATTTTCTGCTTACGGCTTTTGAAGATTCGGATGTTACCGGATACGATAATCAGATCAGCTTTATCAAAGGCAGGAACTACCGAATTCCATGGATCGATGAAGTGGAACTCAGAATTGGAAATGATGAATTGATCTATGAAGATGTACAATATGCCTTTAGGCTTCGACCTTCTAATCCTTGGCTTGTACGTAGAAATAATGCATTGTTCAATGCTACCCGAAAAGAGTTGACAGCCCGACAATCGATCGAGTTTAAAGATGCACTTGTATCCCGTTACGAGCAAACCCTTCGCTTTTTGTATCTTAAGGAATCCCTTTTCTATTCGAATCAACAACTGGAACTGAATAGAAAGCTCGCTGATATTTTTCAACAAAATCCTGAAAGTGGATTATTCGATCCCAAAGATTTCGTAGATGCCAAACTGGATGTAGTAAATGAGATCGAGCAGATGGACGATCTGAGACTCTCCTTTACCAAAAACCAGCTCGAGATCTCTTCGATACTCGGAAATTCGGAGTACAACTGGGATGGCTTCTCATTGATTGAGATAGCTCAAATCGATAGTATAAGTAATCACATCGCTCAGGTGTCACTTCCATCTACAGAATACAAATACATTTTGGCCCAACAGGAAGTTGCCCGACAGGAAACCCGCAAAGAGAAAGCAGATTTCGATATTGGATTCATTCAAGGTGAATACTTCCCCTTTACAAACCGGGATTCAGAATTTGGATTTTCTGCCGGAATAACGATCCCCATCTTCAAGAAGAATAAACCTCAGATCGCTGAGCGTACGCTTGATGAACTGGAACTAAAAAGTGATCTTGCTCAACAACAAAGCAGAGATTCTGTAGCGAAACTCATCGATTTTGAATATTTAAAAAGTACTATCTCCCATTTTCAACGGCTTCAGGATGAAGTTGAAACATTGGGATTACAAGAGTTACGCCAAACGTTGATGCAGTCGGAAGATTACGACCCAATCACTTTGATCAAACTAGAGATCGCTATTTCTAAATTAAATGAGCGCCTGATCGATGCCAAATATCGGGTAATTGACCAATTCATTGATTTTCTTTTTACTTTTGATGCCCCAAATAAGCAACCACTAGTTAACTACCTGTCAAAATCGCTCGAACAAATTCAATGAAAAAGATCCTGATTACCGGTGCTACTTCAGGCATTGGGAAAGAACTGGCAATACAATTTGCACAACGTGGAGATCTTGTAAGCTTAGTAGGAAGAAGACTGGACCGACTGGAAGAGCTAAAAGCACAGATTGGTGAAAATGCTTATATACAGGAATTAGATGTTACCCAATTCGAAGAAGCAGAGCGTGTTTATTCAATGCTCATCGACCAGATGGGGGGCTTGGATATCATGATACTAAATGCGGGTGTTGGCAGAGACAGTGTGCTAATGCCCTGGCGATCTGATAAGCAAACTATTAATGTAAATGTGATGGCTTTTGCACACGGTATGCACTTCGCGTTCGACTATTTTAAAGAACAAGGTCATGGCCACATCGTTGGAATGTCATCAATCGCATCCCTGCTCGCCTCAGGTCGTGCCTCTGCATACACTGCATCAAAGCATTTTATTTCAAACTATATGACAGGGTTCCGGCAAAAAATACACCGTCTGGATCTGGATATCGCTATTACGGATATCAGACCAGGTTGGGTAGAATCAGAAATGACCCGGAAAAATCGTGGAATGATCTGGTTGGCAACCACAGAAAAGGCTGTTAAACAGATGATCAAGGCTATCGATAAGCGCAGAAATCATGTGTACATCACAAAACGATGGAGACTTCTTGCCTGGGTGGCAAAGCTGGTTCCTCAATTTGTCTGGGACCGCTTACGATTTTGACTTAGCCTCTCTGCGACATCGTTCGCTGCAGTATTTTACCCTGTCCCAATCTCTTTCCCACTTTTTTCTCCAGCTAAACGGGCGTTCACATACCGGACAGACCTTCGAAGGTAGTTCAGATTTCTTTCTCATTCGGGCCATAGTCGGCTACCCCGATTTATTCCCCTGATGTATAAAGAGAATGTGTACTGTTGTCAGTGGTACCTTCAGATTTCGGATCCGGAGTGATCTTCATGATCCCCTTTTTATTGATCTTCATGGCAACCATGTATACTTCGTCGAGATAATTTCGCCAGGTATCGGAAAAAAGACTTCGGGTTATCTCTGATGTTAATCGATTAGACGTTGTTCTGCTATTCGGCAAACGGATAATGTTTGCATTATTCTCTGCTTTTGATTTGCTCATAACTTACCTCCAGATTTATTATCGGACTCGGATAATCTATTTTATGTTATATTCCGCTATTCTCTATTTGTTCGCTTTCTATCCGATTTGGTTCATGTATAAACTCATTTGGCAGGTGTTTTAGTTCATCCAGCCAATATTTTGTGTATGAACCATCCTTGTCGTAGCGCTCGGCCTGATTCAATATATTGAAATAACGATTTCTGGGGTCATGTCCAACTGTTGCATTATAAGCCCAATTCCCATAATTAGATGCCGGATCATAATCGATCAGCATCTGTTCGAAATATTCTGCCCCCATCCTCCAGTCAATATTGAGATTCTGAGCCAGAAAACTCGCAACATTCTGCCTTCCTCGATTACTCATAAATCCGGTTTCATTTAACTCTCTCATATTGGCATCAATAAATGGAATTCCGGTCTTACCGCTGGCCCAGGCATGGAATAACTCTTCATTTACATCCCAGCTCCTGTCTTTCTTTTGAATTCCTCCGGCTTTAAATATATCACTCCCATATTTAAACGCAGAAAACCGGAAATAATCTCTCCAGATCAATTCAAAAATCAACCAATAGGTCGATTGATTGTTAACCCGCTCATCCTCATATCTTTTTACTTCCTCATAGATCGTTCTGGGCGATACTGACCCATTAGCCAGCCAGGCTGAAAACTTGGTGGAATAATCTCCTCCCAGCAAACCATTACAGGTTTTTTTATACGATTTCAGCAGATCCTTCTCCCAAATATATTCTTTTAGTCTTTTCAACCCATTGCTTTCACCTCCTTTAAATGATATCACTGACTTTTCAGACGGAGCTTTCATCTCAGGTACGAGAGCGTTCAGGTCAGGTTCTTTTACCTGATGCGGTTTGATGGAGTTTAGTGTATCCGGCTTTGGATAAGATCTTCTAATTTCTGAGTATTTTTCACATTTCTTACGAAAATTGGTAAACACATCCGGAATATCATTTATATCATCAAAGGGAAGATCATCGATATGGAAAAGAGTACTCCCCCAAAACTTTCTTACTGGTATGGTAAGTGCTTCTTCCACCTTTCCTTCAATCTGAATCTCATTAATGGTTACCTCCCGGTTAACATAGAGTTCATCAATGTGATAGGTCTTAACCAGTTCAGGTAAAAGTAATTCAGGTTTACCTACAACGGTTAAAAGTTCTGCTTCTAAATCCTTAAGATTGTTACTGAGATCCTGAACCGAATCGATCAGAAATTTTGCTCTGTACGGTCCTGTTTTATCAAACCCGAATGTTGTTTTACCAAAATCACGCGGATCAAAAATGTACACCGGCAGCACTTCTCCTTCCATTGAAGCGGTGTAAAGCACTTCATTATCAGAAATTCTCAGGTCGTTGCGAAACCAAACAAGGATCTTTTTCATGGTATTTTTTGCTCGGTAAATGCCAGATCTATCAAAATGATTCCATTTAATGGATTTGATAGAATAATTCATAATTCTTAAACAATGAGCCTTACTTAAATGCTTATATTGTTATCAAATTCAGATCTAACTAATTGTAATTGTAGTCATGAAAAAAGTTGTATTGATACCTGGAGACGGTATTGGCAAAGAAATCACTAATTCGGTAGTAACCATTCTTGAAAAAGCGGAAGCCAAAATTGATTGGGTGGAGTGTTCCGCCGGATTATCTGCCTATGAGGAAACCGGAAATCCACTTCCTGAAGAAACCATTCAGGCGATTGAAGAGCATAGAGTAGCCTTAAAGGGTCCACTCACTACTCCTGTTGGCACCGGGTTTCGATCAGTAAATGTTGCATTACGTCAAAAATTCCATCTTTATAGTAACATCCGCCCTGCTCAGACACTGCCTAGCATCGACAGCGCTTTTAAAAATGTGAATATGGTGATCTTCCGTGAGAACACTCAGGGGCTTTACATCGGCAAGGAACAATGGGTGGATGAGGATGAGAAGAATCATGCAGAAAGTATAGCGGTGGTTACAGAAGAAGCCAGTAAAAAAATCATTACCTCTGCCTTTGAATATGCCCGAGCTCACGATCGTAAAAAGGTAACACTGGTGCATAAAGCAAATATCCTCAAATTCACTACCGGGTTATTTCTGGAGGTGGGTCGTGAAGTGGCCAAAGCATTCCCCGAGATCGAATTCGAAGATCTTATTGTAGATAATATGGCCATGCAAATGGTAATGCGTCCACAGAGATTTGATGTAGTTGTAACGACCAATTTATTTGGTGACATTTTATCTGACCTTGCATCGGGACTTGTTGGAGGTCTTGGCGTAACTGGTGCAGCAAATATTGGTGATGATGCTGCAATGTTCGAGGCTGTTCATGGTTCAGCTCCTGATATTGCCGGACAAAATAAAGCCAACCCTCTTGCATTATTATTCTCTTCTTTAATGATGCTTGAACATATCGACCAAATGCAGGTTGCGGAAAATATTCGTAAAGCTGTTTACAAAACACTGGTGGAACGGAAGGTCTATTGTACCCCCGACATTGGTGGCGAAGGTACTACATCTACCTTTACCCAAGCCGTTTGCGATAATATTTGATAAAAAAAAGGCTGACCTAATTCAGGGTCAGCCTTATTCTATCCACTAACTAACATTAATACAATATCATTATCCAAACAAACGCATTAGTACAGAACTAATTATAGTTAATACAAAACTAAATGCGATCGCCCATCCGAAAGTCTTTACTTTAAACCCATCGATAAATTCGTCTACCAGTTTTATGAGTATGGCATTAATCACAAAAACGAATAGGCCAAAAGTAAGAATGGTAAATGGGATTGTTAGTATTACTAATATTGGTTTGAGTAATACATTTACTATGGATAAACCTGCAGCTACCCAAACGGCTGCCCAAAAATTCTTAATTTCCACACCACTTAATACTTTTGCGGTGATGTAAACGGAGACACTATTTATAAGCCAGGCCCAAATCATAATATTCATTGTTTGATTTAAATTTCTGAAGCAGGCTTACGCAAAGATTTAATAATTGTTACCAGCTTTTTAAGATGAATGTGTTAATCTCAAATTTCGATGAACTCACTCCCCGTCAGTTACATGACATCTTCTACTTAAGACAAGAGGTGTTCATTTTAGAACAACAATGTCTTTATCCCGATATTGATGGCTTTGATGATAAGGCCATTCATATTGCATTGTATGATGAGCAAAATCTGGCCGGATATCTTCGGGTTTTTGAGCCCGGTGTTAAATTTGAAGAAGCAGCCTTAGGTCGAATTGTCGTAGATAAAAGCTATCGTGGTAGTAATATAGGTCCGACCCTTATAAAAACCGGGATAGATTACTGCCAGACCAAATTTCCCAAAATGGGAGTTCGGATTGAAGCTCAGGCTGCTTTATTGAAATATTATGGTCAATTCGGCTTTAAGGCAGAGGGGGAGATCTACGAAGTAGATGGGATCGACCATATACAAATGGCTATAAACTGAGAATGCTTAACCCGCCAGTTCCTTTCGTTTTTCTTCTAACAATGGAAGTCCTTCCTGGAGCTGATCATTCAATTTGGAAACCAATTCAGTGATCTCATCTGTGTAATTCCCACTTTTACCAAGCATTTCCAGTTGTTTAATGACTTCAAACATTTCAAAAAAACCAACATATTGAAGCGTGGCTTTCAATTTATGAGCCTCAGTTCCTAGTTCAACGGCTTTCCTCTGCTCTGCAAAGGTGGTAATATTTGAAACCTGAGCCGGTATATCTTCAACAAAAAGATCCAACATATCGAGTAGCATCTCCCGATCATCACCGACCACATTCTTAAGAAGGGTTAAATCTACAATCACAATAATAATATTTAGCTAAAAGTGTTCCCCAGCAATAATTCAAAAAGTAAAAAAATAAATACACACTTTTCATTAAGACTGCATTAAACGCAGTATTTATGAGATTTTTAATAATAAGCCCGGCCTTCTAGCCGGTGAATATGACTATAGCCACAATAATGACTACGACAATCTTTAAAATTGTTGCCTTCCAGTTCTTCATTTTTTCTAGCACAGAGATTCAGAATAGATGTGGATAAAAATGAATTTTTAATCCAATAACAAGTATTAACCTAAATATTTTACACATTTATTTTAGAAGTCCGACGAATATTAAATCTACTCGGGTAAAGGACTATTCAACGGTAACACTTTTTGCCAGATTCCTTGGCTGATCCACATTACAGCCCCGATTCACAGCTATGTAGTAGGATAACAATTGAAGAGGTATAACACTCAATAACGGACTTAATACATCTTCTGTCTCCGGTATTGTGATACTGAATTCTGCAAGATCCATCACTTCGTTATTATTAGGTGTAGCAATGGCTATGATCCTACCTTTCCGAGCTTTGATCTCTTCTATATTGCTTACCATTTTATCGTTAGTATGTTCAGTTGCTGCAATTACTACTACGGGCATCATCTCATCGATCAATGCGATTGGGCCATGTTTCATTTCTGCAGCAGGATATCCTTCAGCATGGATGTAAGAGATCTCCTTTAATTTAAGGGCTCCTTCAAGAGCAACCGGAAAATTATAAGACCGCCCCAAATATAAAAAGTTGGGAGCATAAGTGAACAGATCTGCAATTTCTTTGATCTTCAGGCTTTGCTCCAATATTTCTTCGATCTTGTTGGGTATTGTTGACAAAGCACGGATAATACGCCCGGCTTCTGCTTTATCAATGGTGCCTTTTTGAAGACCAAGACTTAGTGCAATTAATGTAAGGACGGTTACTTGCCCCGTAAATGCTTTGGTAGAGGCAACCCCAATCTCAGGACCTGAATGCAAATAAACTCCTGCGTCAGTTTCTCTTGCAATGGTAGAACCAACTACGTTTACAATACCTAGTACGGTAGCTCCTTTCTCTTTTGCCTCACGTAGTGCTGCTAATGTGTCTGCTGTTTCACCACTCTGCGAAATCACGATCAGAACATCGTCTTCTCTGATCAGAGGATCTTTATATCTGAATTCTGATGCGTACTCAACTTCCACCGGTACTTTAGCCAACCACTCAAATAAATATTCCCCTACAAGACCGGAATGCCAGCTTGTTCCACAGGCTGCAATTATAATTCTGTTAGCCTTTACAAGTTTCTCCATCACATTTTCTAGTCCGCCCAATGTTATTGAAACTTCGCCCACATTGAGTCTTCCACGTAAACTATCTGAAATGGTCTTTGGCTGTTCAAAGATCTCCTTCAACATAAAATAGGGAAATCCACCTTTTTCAATCTCTTCCAGGCTCATTGCCAACTCATGTATTTCCTTTGATAACTCAATTTCTTCCGAATTCAGCACCTGATAACTATCTCTTGTTATCACCGCAAGTTCACCATCATCCAGGTAGATCACTTTATCCGTGTATTCTGCTACAGCAGAAGCGTCCGATGCGATCAGCATTTCATCTTCGCCAACCCCGATAAGTAGCGGAGAACCCTTCCTGGCAACAACTATCTTGTCGGCCTCCTCTTCATGAACTACGGCTAGTCCATAGGTTCCGGATACCTGAGCCGTAGCCATTTGAACGGATTTTTCTAATGCTATCTCAGGATATTTATCTAAGAAGCTTTCAATTAGTTTGGCTAAGATTTCGGTATCTGTCTCCGAATAGAATTTATATCCTTCACTTTCGAGCTTTTTCTTTAGCGAATTATAGTTCTCTATGATGCCATTGTGAACTACCGCTAGTTTTCCATTCGAGCTTGTGTGCGGATGCGAGTTTATATCATTAGGTTCACCATGCGTTGCCCATCGGGTATGCCCTATTCCGATATGTCCATTTTCGCTCTCATGTAGAAGCGATTCTAAGGAAGAAACTTTTCCTTTACACTTTTTAACATTTAATCCTCCGTTAATAAATGCAACACCTGCCGAATCATACCCCCTATACTCCAGCCGTTTTAACCCTTGAATTACAACTTCTTTTGCTTGTTTTTTACCAATGTATCCAATAATTCCACACATTTTACAATTTTTATAAAGTACGATAATTTTAGTAATAGGGCGCCAAATTAACGTATTTTACAGCCAATAGTCAGCAATGTTTCCATATAAATTCATAGCCATTTTTTTATGCAAATCTGCATTTTTACCGACCATATCGGGCAGCAAAATTTCATGCCGTTATCCCTGACGAGACCAGTTGATGATCTTAGAATTGGAATACTGACCATCCGAGAAAAATGGTTGAATTGGCTACAGATTAACCACTACTCAAGGCTGGTAGTTGAATATCTGTCAGGAGAGTTTCCAGAAGGGCAAATCCGTATAAACTCTGATTGTCTTTGGATCAACAGCCGGGTTCTTCCAAATCAGGAACTGATCAACAGGATCGAGCAATTAAAAAACGGAGACGCTATTTATATAGGGGAAACTCTGGCAATACTAAAGTCAGATGGAACGACATCCGCTTCACATTTCAATTCAAATGAGGTACCGAAATGTTCAGGAAATAAAGTTTCGGGATCCGGTGTAGTATTAACCCATTTCTGGGACATGCTTATTCATAACGGAACAGAGATTGAGGCTGATCTGCAATTTTTCAACGTTAAAAAACTATCTGAAACAGATACCACCCAGTATTTTGGTTCTTCTCCGGATAATGTATTTATATCGGAAAAAGCTACGATTGAGCCAAACTGCACTTTTATTGCAGATGAGGGGCCTATCTTTATTGGTGATCATGCTGTTATTGAAGCAGGTTCCGTAATACGGGGACCAGTAGCCATTTGCGATCATGCGATCGTCAAATCCTCTGCGAGAATCGGGGATGGAACAACCATAGGTCCGGTTTGTAAAGCAGGTGGAGAAATAACCAACTCAATATTCCATTCATATTCTAACAAAAGTCATGATGGTTTTGTTGGAAACTCCATCATCGGGCAATGGTGTAATTTTGGGGCAAATACGATCACCTCGAATCTTAAAAACGATTATCATCCCGTTCGTCTCAGGAATTGGAAGACTAAAGAATATTTTGAGGGTGGTGTTCAGTTCTTCGGAACTGTTATGGCCGATCATACAAAGACAGCCATTCATACCAAGCTTAATACAGGTACGGTATGTGGAGTATCAACGAACATACTTAGCTCAAAATTTACTCCTGCTATTATCCCGTCATTTACATGGTTAAGTGATAATGGTACCATGGATTACAGAATTGAAAAGGCAATTTCCGCTATGAAAGCCATGATGAAGAGAAGATCAGTTGAAATGAATAGCGAATATGAGTCAATGATCCGGTCTCTGTACGAACAGGAAAAGGGATCCAACTGAGTTAGTTGATAAACTTACCTGCCGGTCCTTTAAGATCCATATTACTCCTGAATTCGATATTTAATGTTCTATTTTCCTTATTAGTTCTGATGGTGGCTTCCAGTTGTTGGCATAAAGCCTGAGTGATCTCACCGAAATCAGAAACGGTTTCGAAGCTTGTAAACAGGTCAAAAACTGAATCTTGTTTAATTTCTAACACAAAAAGATCATCTTCTCTTCTTAGAAAGATCTCAATCACTTCTGAAAAGTCGATTTCATTTTGATGTGGACCTGTATGGATAAGCTTATCAAAGAGCTCAACAAATAACAGGGCAAATGGAATAGCCTGATTTACATTCAATATCAACTTTTCGGAACTATCATGAATATGGAACCGGGCTTCTCTGTGTTCTTTCTGTACACTTAGATCGTCGGTGATCTTAAGTAATGCATCGTAGATATTTATTCTTGAAAAGCGCCTTTCCTGATAAAATAATTCATGAATAATTGCCAGAGATTTTACTCGCAGCAAATTGGTGTTTATCACATCACGTGTTTGAGGGTCGTCGTGACTAAACCTTTCCAGTGATAGAAAACCTGAGACCAATGCCAGATTATTTTTTACCCGATGATGTACCTCCTGAACCAGAGTTTCTTTCTCATCTACCAAAAACTGAAGCTGTTTATTACTTCTGATCAATTTCTGCTTTCCCTTTTCTTCACTCAATGCGTTTGAAAAAATACTGCAGAATGTATTAAGTAATTTCTTCTCCGATTCTTTCCATTCCCTATGAAACTTAGTTTCATCAAATCCTATAAAGCCAATATATTTTTGTTTAAGAAAGATCGGGAATATCAATACCGCCTTAATGCTTTGTGGTTCAAACTCGTCAATCAGGTCCTGAGGCAGATCTGATATGTCGTTTGCATCAATCGTTAAATTCTCATCAAGCAGAGGTTTAAACGACGGTATGCTGGAATATTGAAGTTCCTGTAAATTATTGATCTGATGTTCAATTCCCGGAGCGCACCATTCATAGGTGTTTTTGCATTTGGTCCCTTTTGCAAAGTCCTCAAACACATATACCCGAGAAACATCCACAACCTCTCCTAACAATTCTATGGCCTTATTTACTTTTACGTCAAACTTTTCCAGAGAATTGAAAATTAGTGAGATTTCTGAAAGCGTTGTCTGAAAACGGGCTTGTTCTTCCAGATCTTGCTTTCTCTTTTGATCGAGTAGAATTCTTTGAATGGAATACGGTAGCCTGGAAATACTATTTTTCGTTAGCACATCATTGGCCTGAGCCTTTAATAAGGCAACTTCCATTTCGGGAGTTATGGATCCGGAAATTGTGATAAAGGATACTTCCGGATAATGACTTCTGGTATATTCCAGTACTTCATCACCCGTGATCTCCGGCAAATTGTAATCACACAGGATCATGTCCGGCTGCCAATGTTCAAGCTCATCTTTGTAGTCCACGAATTGATGAACCGTTTTGCAGGTATGATCGGTCAGACTCTTATTCAACTCGTACCTTATCAATTCTGCATCATATTCAGAATCTTCCAGGATCAGAATTTTTAACCCCATAATAATGCCCTGTTAGTTGGGTTTTTCATTTAAAACCAGCCAATATTTGCCTATTTCACCTATTGCTTCCATAAACGCTGAGAAATCAACCGGCTTTACGATGTAGCTGTTTACCCCATACTCGTAGCTTTCTACAATGTCTTTTTCTTCTTTAGAGGAGGTAAGCATTACAACAGGCAGATACTTAGTCCGCTCATTTTCTCTTAACGCCTTTAATACTTCTAATCCATCTATTTTAGGCATTTTGAGATCGAGTAATATCAGCTTTGGTAAGTGAACATTACTTTGAACATCCTCATCACCAAGTAAATAATCCAAGGCTTCTTCCCCGTCTTTAAGACGAACAATTTTATTTGCCAGCGACCTTTGCTTAAGTGCACGGATCGTTAATTCAGCATCTTCGTCGCTGTCTTCGATCAGTACAATATCTATGGGACTACTTTCACTTATGCTCATTCCTGTCTCCATTAATTGTTACAAAAAATGTGGCTCCTTTTCCCTCAGTACTCTCTGCCCAAATTTTTCCTTTATGTTTTTCAACTATCCTTTTAACAATTGCCAGCCCTACTCCGGTACCTGAAAAATCATTACTGCTATGCAGGCGCTGAAACACTCCAAATAATTTATCATGGTATTTGGCATCAAAACCAACCCCATTATCTTTCACAAAGAAAACAGGGGCTTGTTCCGAATTCTCATAACCTATACGGATATGCACTTCTTCATTTTTTGATGAATATTTTATCGCATTATCGATCAGATTCTGAAACAGTTGCTTAATCAAAATAAGATCACCATTAACGGTGGGTAGCTCAGAAATATCTACCTTGATCTCAAGATTATTATAAGCCAGTGTAAGATCCTTGATAATGGCATTCATCATCGAATTCATATCGATCTCTGATGAACTAGGCTCCTGCCTTCCCACCCTTGAATAAAGTAGGATATCATCGATCAGCGACCCCATTTTAAGTGCATTATCTTTTATAACAGTTAGTAATCGATGCCCCTCTTCTCCGATCTTATCTGAAAAATCCTCTTTCAGGATATCTGCAAAACCGTTGATCGAACGCAGAGGTGCCCTGAGATCATGGGAGATCGAATAACTGAACGCTTCTAATTCGTTATTCTTCTCCTCCAGCTTTTCAGATCTCTCGATCAACTTTAATTCGGCTCGTATTTGCTCATCCTTATCCATGAACAGCCCTTCTAGAGCTATGATTTCTCCATTTTCTTTTACAGGATATCCAATTGCTCTAACCCATTTAGTTTTATCTTCACCTACATTTAACAGCCAGTTTTTATCCCAGGACTTCCCATCAGATACTGCCTGCTCAACCGTGTTAATTACATCTTCCCGGCAACCTTCGTTGTAAAAATTGATCCCTTCTTCCATTCTGATTTCCTGGCTATTATCCACCTCATGGATCTTGTATACCTCATCCGACCAATACATCTCATCTTTTCTAAGATCTAATCGCCACGCACCTATGCTCGCAGCCTCTTGCGTATCGTTCAGCAGTTTTACTGTTTCTTCCAGCTTAGCTGCTTTTTCTTCGAGTTGTTTTTGAAGGAGTTCTTTCTCTCTGATCTGATCTAATAATAATCTGTTTACTTTTTGGAGTTCGGAGGGAGCCGGTATACTTAAAGCAAGTGGCATTTTTATGTACAACATAACGAGCGTTCCCAAAGAAGCTACCGCCATTACACCTTTCAAAACTCCGGAAACTCTATATAATGGAACCCAGACATTTACTACAGATATTGCATGTACCGCACCACAGGATATGATAAAAGCTGCAAATGCTAAAACAACACCCGGCATATCAAAATCTTTTCGCTTCCTGACAAAATAGATCAAGCCTATTGGTATTAAAAAATAGGCTAACGCAGTAAGCCCGTCACCAATAACATTAGACCAAAGAGTTACAGGTTCCCATTGGTAACACATGCCATGTGGCATAAAATTTTTCCCTGCCAGTATACTTACCCAGACCAAATACGGCATCATAATATCACCTCTACTATTAATTACAGATGCACAACAAACAGCCAAATTATTTCAATAACATACTGTACAAAATTTCTATACCGATGTCTAGTAATCTTTTAGCTAAAATCAGAAACTATAATACCCTGCGGGCGGTGAGGTAAGCGTCTGCCCAGTATCTGTTTTGAATGTTTGAAATGATCACACCCGAGCTGGTGGAAGCATGCATAAACTGTTCAGTATTAATCATTACGCCTACATGAAATGTATTCCGGCCGGTTTTAAAGAACACCATGTCACCAAGAGTTATATTTCTCCGTTTAACTGCCCTTCCTGTCTTCATTTGTTCCCGTGTATTTCGAGGCAGTATTATATCAAAATAGTCTTTATAAACTATTTGCATAAAAGAGGAACAATCCACACCCTTATAACTGGATCCGCCCAAAATGTAAGGCACTCCCTTCCATTTTTTATAAGCCTGATCGAGTTTAACCGAAACCGAAGATTTTGACGTGGATACAGATGTCGTAGAAATTGCGGTGGGTATACGCCCCGAGCCGGAAGCCCCGTCGGAAACCCGGCCGGTTCTTCTTGTCATTCCGCAAGAAGAAAGTAGCACCCCGGATAGTATCAAAATTAAAAAATGCCGCATTCGATAAGATAAGCATATAACACTTAGTGCAATTATCTATTTTGAATGCAATAATATTCTCAGGATTTTCAAAGAAATAATTTCGCTTACATAATGAATCTACTTGTAAACATCGATCACATTGCCACCTTAAGAAATGCACGAGGAGAAGGGTATCCCGTACCTGCAGAAGCAGCCAGAGTGTGTGAAGATGCCGGGGCCAAAGGTATCGTATTTCATCTACGTGGTGATCGGAGACATATTAAAGATGAAGACGTCGTAGAATTAAAAAAGGTGGTACGAGGAACACTTGACTTCGAAATGGCTGCCACCGATGAAATGCTGAACATTCTGATAGAAACAGATCCTCATCTCGCAACCCTTGTTCCAGAGGGAAGAGAAGAATTGACTACGGAAGGTGGCTTAAATATGTCCGTTGTTTATGATGATTTTAAAGAACGGGTCTTTCCTAAAATACGCGAGACAAATATTGAGATCAGCCTGTTTATTGATCCAAACCCGAGGGATGTTGAACTGGCCCATGAATTAGGGAGTGATGCTATTGAATTACATACTGGGGTTTATGCAAATGCAAAATCTGATGATGGCCGCATCAATGAATTAAAACGACTACGGGAAGCTGCACAAATGGCTCATTCTCTCGGTATGAAAGTAAATGCCGGCCACGGATTAAATCTGAAGAATCTGAGTTTATTGCTCGAATATGTACCGCATTTAAACGACATCAGTATTGGCCATGCTTTGGTTAGTGAAGCTTTATTTAAAGGATTGCCGGATACCGTTCAGGAATATCTGGAATTGTTAAGCATTCACCGGGATGTAAAATAATGGAAGATTCAATCCAGCACAGATCCGGATATGTTGCTATTGTTGGTAAGCCCAACGCGGGAAAATCAACCTTGATGAATCAGATCCTTGGTACGAAATTATCCATTACTACTCATAAAGCTCAGACAACAAGGCATCAGATCGTTGGTATTCATTCCGACGAACACTCGCAACTCATCTTTCTTGACACTCCGGGCATCATTAATCCAAAGTATGAGTTGCAAAAAGCCATGATGAAGTTCGTGGAAAAGGCTGAAAAAGATGCGGACGTGATCCTGTTTATTGCAGAGGCTGATGATACCCGGTTTCCGGATGATACATTTCAGCAATTACGAAATTTAAAAAAACCGGTGATTCTGGTTTTAAATAAGATCGATAAGACCGAACAGGAATCGGCTGCAAAAACAGCAGAAGAACTAAATGAACGTTTTAATTTTTCTGAGACTGTATATATTTCTGCACTCAATAATTCAGGGATTGAACATCTGCTCGACATGGTCACCAAGCTGGTTCAGCCCGGCCCGCCCTTTTATCCCAAAGATGAACTAAGCGAACATCCGGTACGCTTTTTTGCTTCAGAATTGATCCGTGAACAGCTATTTCTGCAATATCACGAAGAGATCCCATATTCGTGCACTGTTGAGGTAATTCAATATGAAGAACGGGATGACCTGGATTACATAAACGCTGAGATCATTGTGAATAGAAACTCGCAAAAAGGAATGATCATCGGCAAGGGGGGCAAAGCCATTAAAAAGCTTGGAATGGAAGCCAGAAAGTCGATCGAAGTATTTGTAGATCGCAAAGTGTTTCTGGACCTCCATGTCAAAGTCAGGGAGAAATGGCGCGAAAATGAAAATATGGTGAGAAACCTGGGGTATCGGGCTTAAACTCTTCTCCTCATTCACAAAACTTTGCACCTGGCTTTAATATCGATCGTAAATCTATGGGGTTCTACTCTGCTCGCACAGAATTTAATTCTGTTGATATATATTTTTTTTGACATTTCATCTTTTTTAATGTCGTTTTCACCCACTCTAAAGAATAAAATCACGTCTATTAAATAGTGACTTAGCTAATCATATTTAAGTCACAACTAATATGACCGAAAAAAATCTCACTCACACTTGTTTGATAGAAGAAGTACCCTTAAGCTATACTCAATGAAATTTTCAAACCCACATACCAACGAAATGCCTGCTTGTTCAATGATGAACATGCGAATGCAGATGTGCATGATGCGCACCTGAAGGGCTTCGGTATAACGTTTTTGAAAAGCCCTTTTGAATGCAATAACAGAAGGGCTTTTTTGTTGGGAGTTAATCTCATTCGTTCTTTAACAATTATTGCATTCTCATTAAGAAAGGTGGAGGGATCAGGTCCTGTGAAGCCTTGGCAACCGTCCGGAGCATAAGCTCATGTTTTGGAAAAGGTGCTACATCCTGCTCGGCACTCGAATATCGGGGACCGGGACAGATGAGTTCGAAAAGATTTTGGTTTAAAGCCTCGTTCGGATTCATCTCTGACGAGGCTTTTTTTATAAAAAAGCTTCTGATGAGACCACGTTTTAAACACTCACTTATATAAAAAACCAAAAAAAAATGAGCACTGAATTAACATCACGAAACTTACGATTCGAAACTTTACAACTGCATGCCGGTCAGGAACCGGATCCAACTACCGGGTCACGCGCGGTTCCAATTTATCAGACCACATCATTTAATTTCAACAACTCCGAACACGCCGCTAACCTCTTCGCACTTCGGGAATTTGGGAACATCTATTCGCGGATCATGAACCCGACAAATGATGTTTTTGAAAAAAGAATTGCGGCTTTGGAAGGCGGTGTTGCCGCTGTATCCACCTCATCCGGTCAGGCCGCTCAGTTTCTGGCTATCACCAATCTTGCCCAGGCAGGAGACAATATTGTAGCCACTCAAAATCTCTACGGAGGAACGTACAATCAGTTCAAAGTTACCATTCCGCGGTTAGGCATTAACGTTAGGTTTGCGGCAGAAGATACTGTCGAAGAATTTGAAAAACTGATTGATGACAACACCAAGGCGATCTATGTGGAATCGATAGGAAATCCTCGCGGTAATGTGGCTGACTTCGAAGGCCTGGCTGCACTTGGCAGTAAATATGGCATTGCACTGGTTGTTGATAACACATTCGGTGCAGCGGGCGCATTGGTCAAACCGATTCAGTTTGGCGCAAATGTTGTCACCTCCTCTGCCACCAAATGGATCGGGGGACACGGTACTTCGATTGGCGGAGTGATCGTTGATGCAGGTAATTTCAATTGGGGAAATGGTCGTTACCCATTATTCACAGAGCCATCGGAGGGATACCATGGGTTAAAATTCTGGGAAGTATTTGACGAAGATGGTCCATTTGGAAATATCGCCTTTGCTATACGGGCACGCGTGGAAGGCTTACGCGATTTTGGTCCTGCTCAATCGCCATTCAACAGCTTTTTATTGCTCCAGGGACTGGAGACTTTATCACTTCGAATCGAACGACACAATGAAAACGCACTGAAGCTGGCAGAGTACCTGAAATCCCATGATTCGGTTGAATGGGTGAATTTCACCGGTCTCGAAGAGCACCCCTACCACGAGCGGGCAAAGAAATACCTGACTCCCGGCCTTTTTGGTTCCGTTCTGACCTTTGGCGTAAAGGGTGGCTATGATGCTGCCAAAACATTCATCAATAACGTACAATTATCCAGCCATCTCGCCAACATTGGTGATGCAAAAACCTTAGTGATACATCCATCCAGTACCACCCATCAGCAATTAAGCGAAAAGGAACAAATTGCAAGTGGTGTAAAACCTGACCTCATTCGTGTATCGGTTGGTATTGAACATATCGAAGATATTATTGAGGATTTTGAAGAAGCTTTTAAAACGGTTCCGGTTCCAGCCTGAATTTATTTACCCCTTACAAGAAACTCACTCACACACCGAAGTTCATAGTGTGACTTCGCGATCAGTGGTGCTATCTTTATAGTGCCACTGATCTTTTTTTAAAATTACCATTAATGACAGACCTAAAATTATTTACAGCTGAGCGATTTATAACAGAATCCGGATTTGAATTAATTAAACCTCAGATCGCCTATCATACCTGGGGTACTCTCAATGAAAACCGAGATAACGTACTGTTGGTATGTCATGCTTTTTCGGGTAATTCGGATGTAAAAGCATGGTTCCCCGGACTCTTTAATGAAAACAGTATATATAATCCGGAAGAACATTTCCTGATATGTATTAACAATCCGGCCAGTTGTTACGGATCCGTTGATCCGTGGTCGATAAATCCGGAGACCAATAAACCTTATCAGGCAGATTTCCCGGTTTTTTCAATACGGGATATTGTCCGTTTTCAGCAGATCATTTTAGACGAACTCGACATCAAAGGTATCGAGATCGTGTTGGGTCCATCTATGGGCGGTATGATCGCACTGGAATTTGCGATCATGGACGACCGGATCAAACGTGGCTGTTTTATGGGGATGGGAAAATCTCACAATCCATGGGCAATTGCTATCGGGCATTCCCAGCGCATGGCCATTTATGCTGATGAAAACTGGAATAATGGGTGGTATGAACCAGAAAATCCGCCGGTTAAAGGACTTGCGGCCGCCAGGGCTATGGCTATGGTTAGTTATCGCACACCTCAAAATTATTTGCAAAAGTTTGGCCGGAATAAGAATAAAACAAAAGACATCTTCGAAGTTGAATCCTATCTGGATTATCAGGGAAGGAAACTCGTAGACCGATTCGATGCTCTTACCTACGTACTCCTCACAAAAAGTATGGATACACATGATGTTTCCCGGGACCGTGGATCATTTGAAGAAGTTCTGGGAAATCTTACCATACCCGTATTAATACTTGGAATGGATTCTGATGTGCTTTATCCGACCAACGAACAGCAGGAATTGGCCGACCTTATTCCAAACGCTCAATATGACGAGCTTCAATCTCCGTATGGCCATGATGCATTTCTCATTGAGTTTGATCAGCTCAATGAACACTTGAACGCATTCTTCGAAAAAACAAAAGCGGTGATCTGACCAGCTGGCATCTCCGTATATATAACTCATTTTTAAAAACCGGCACCTGTCGGTTTTTTTGATTTCAGGACTTTCGATCAGAAGCGTTTTATTCGCATAAAAATATTTTTTAACCAAGTAGTGGAAATTATTTGACAGAATATGGGGAATTAGGGTACATTGTGGGATGAAGTGGGAGATAGTGGGGACTACTCTCTTTTCTAGACGTTTAGCAATCATTTAATCTACCTACGGGTACCGTGTATAGTTTTAAAGGCCAATATGAGCATAGCATAGACGAAAAAGGACGTGTTTCTTTTCCGGCAAAAATGCGCAAGCTTCTCTCTCCAGACGCTCATGACCGCTTTGTAGTAGTACGCGGAATCGAATCCTGCCTTTACCTCTACCCGGAAAATGAATGGCAAAACGTTGAAAGCGCCCTGTCTAAGGCCAATAATTTTACACGTGCCGGCCGAATCGCTAAACGTAATTTCCTGCGCTTCGCAGAAGATGTTTCCCTGGATAAACAGAACAGGATCGGAATCCCCGCCGATCACCTCACCTATGCTGCTATAGACAGCAAAGCTGTATTTATTGGAATGGGTCAATACATCGAAGTTTGGTCCCCTGAAAAACTAAACCAAGCGGATGAAAACCTGGATCCCGATGCTTTCGAAGAGATCTTTGAACAAGTAATGGGAGGCGGATCAACCACCGATGCTGATTAATATGAGTACATATTTCGAGCATATCCCGGTTATGTTAAATGAATGCATGGAGCATCTCATCACCGATCCGTCCGGTATCTATATTGATGGAACCCTTGGTGGTGGCGGGCATTCTAAAGAAATTCTGTCGCTCATAAATACTGACGGACAATTATTTTCGATCGATCAGGATGATGAAGCTATTGAAGCAGCATCAGAACGTATCGGCAATGACGAACGATTTACCATTTTAAAAGGAAATTTCGGTTACCTGTCAACCCTTCTACCTCCCCAAGTACACGGTCGGGTAACCGGAATCCTTTTGGATCTAGGCGTTTCCACTCATCAGATCAAAGATGGCGAAAGAGGCTTCAGCTTTCAGGAAGACGGTCCCCTTGATATGCGGATGGGTAACTTAACAGGCTTATCAGCCTATCAGGTGGTAAACGAATATGATTATGAACCCTTACGGGACCTCATTTTTCATTATGGTGAGGAAAAAGCCAGCCGTAAGATCGCAAGAGCTATTATTGATGCACGCCCGATCGAATCTACCGGTCAGCTAAAGCATGTAGTGTCCGAAGTTGTAAGTCCCCGATTCCTGGTAAAATCACTGGCCAGAGTATTTCAGGCTATCCGTATTGAAGTGAATCAAGAGTTGGAAATGCTGAAACAGGTATTGCAGCAATCCTTAGAAGTTTTGGCACCCGGTGGTCGCCTGGTGGTAATGTCGTACCATTCTTTGGAAGACCGGTTAGTTAAGAGATTTTTTAAAGCCGGCAATTTTGACGGTAAGGTCGAGAAAGATTTTTACGGTAACGTAATCTCTCCAATAAAACCGCTATTTAATAATGTCATCTCCCCCACTGATGACGAAATAGCACGAAATCCGGCTTCCCGAAGCGCTAAACTGCGGGTTGCTGAGAAAACAAACGGAGGCGGCTCATGATGGTTCAATCTCCTCTGCGAAAAAACGAAGTGAAGCCAAACCTCCGAAAAGTCCCAAAGCCTGACATATCATCCACATCCCCAAAAAACAAACAGGCTTCTAAGAGAAACACATCCGGAAACGGTAATGGTAAACGAATACCTTCGATCAGACCAGGCAGAGTAATTCTGGCTGCTATAATTATCGGCATTTTCGGCTTTATGTATCTCACCCATGTATTTGCCACCCAGCAATTGCTTAAAGAAGTACAACAGCTGGAAAAAGAATACAATAATGCCCGGCAAATGCATGATGAACTCAAGCTACGCTATGATCGCATGGCCGGTCCTGCCGAGGTTTATGAAAAAGCAAAACAACAGGGTTTTGTGAATGGCGGCCCGGCAGATAAAGTACTGGTGATCGAAGAATGAGTGAGTACAGAACCGCCATAATAAGCCGCATGTTCATTATTCTGGGATTGCTCTTCCTGCTCCCGGCAGCATTGGCTTTCCAGTTATTCCGCATTAATTATGTGGAAGGAGAAGGATTACGCAAACTTTGGAATAAGCAGGCGATCACCGAGATCTCTATTCCTGCCCAACGCGGAAACATCTACGACGAAAATGGCACCTTACTGGCCACAAATGCCGTTGATTACCAGATCGCTCTGGATCCAAAGATCGAGAATCTGACCCGGGAGAAGATCGTCCAGTTAACCAATACACTGGGCAAAGTTACCGGAGTGCCCGGATCAACCTATCTGAAGAAAGTAGATGAAGCACCTTCCCGGTCGCGGTATGTAGTACTCGCAAAAAATCTTTCCGGCCTGCAAAAAGACGAGATCGCCGCATTGAATATCCGTGGAGTGATCATTGAAGAAGAATTTCGCCGAAAGTACACCTTTGGAAGCCTGGCAGCTCATGCTCTTGGGTTTGTTAATCACAACATGGACGGCCGGACCGGCATCGAAGCTTTTTATAATGATGAGTTAAAAGGTGAGGATGGAGTTCGTCAGGTTAGAAAAGACGCCCTAAACCGGGTTTTTGAATATGTGGGTGCTCCTAAAAAATTACCCCGAAACGGCTATTCATTACACACAACGATCGACTCTTACATTCAGGCCATTCTGGAAGATGAACTTAAAGCCGGCGTAAATAGATTCAGAGCCAATTACGGTACTGCCATTATTATGGATCCCCGCACAGGAGCCATAAAAGCACTTGCTAATTATCCTACTTATGATCCCAACTTCCCGGGTAAAGATGATGATGAGAACCGTCGTAATTTTGCCATTTCAGACATGGCTGAACCGGGTTCTACATTCAAATTGGTAACGGCCATAGCTGCGGTTGAGCAGAATAAGATAAAAGATGGCGAGATCTTTGAAACTCCGGAATCCGGTGAGATCGTGATCCATGGTTTGCCTTTGCGAGATCATGATCCATTAGGAAATATGACCTTCCAGCAGGTGATCATGAACTCATCGAATGTGGCTACTGCGGAAATTGCCATGCGTATGGATGACGATGATTTTTACCAATATGCGCGAAATATGGGTTTTGGAACTCCCACGTACATAGATATCGCCGGGGAAGAAAGCGGGCGAATGGCCAAACCTTTTGAATGGAGCTTAGTAAGTCTTCCATGGATGTCGCACGGATATGAATTACTTGCCACTCCGATTCAGGTAGCTCAGGCCTATGCCGCTTTTGCCAATAACGGAATTATGATGCGCCCTTATGTGATCGATCATATCGAAGACACGGAGGGGAATGTTATCAGCCAGCACGAGCCGGTTAAGATCCGCAGAGTGGCTAAAGAAAAAACGCTGAAAAAACTACTCCCCATCTTCGAAAGTGTAGTATCAGATTCCGGTACCGGAGAATTTGCACAGGTTGAAGGGTTACGTATTGCCGGGAAAACAGGCACGGCCAAAAAAGTAGTTAACGGGCGTTATACCAGTAATTACCGGGGTTCTTTTGTTGGATTCTTCCCTGTTGAAGATCCCAAATATGTTTGCTTTATCATGCTGGATGAACCCAAGCCGGTTGGTTATGGCGGATATACTGCCGGGCCGATCTTTCGGCAGGTTGCTACACGTATTGCCGGGCTGGATGATGATCTTCAGCGTCACATCATTGAAAATAAAAATACAGATGTACAGATGGTCCTGGCGCCGTCTTTCAAAGGACTAACACCGGACATGGCCACAGCGCTGGCAGATGAATTTGATCTCTCCATTAAATTGAAAGGCAAAAACGGACTAATTTTGGATCAACAGCCCGCAGCCGGTGACAGTATTTTATCGGGTGCAGAAATATTCCTCACTTTATCGGAAACAACTGCGCCGGCCGATAGTGCAAGTGCGAACGCACAATTAACCACCATTCCTGACCTCGACGGTATGAACATGAGAGCTGCAACCGCCATGTTAAGCTCGCTTGGACTCGAAGTAAAAAGGATCGGTTCCGGAACAGTATTCGCACAATTTCCAAAAGCCGGTGCAGCTATGCGACCGGGTAGCATGGTTACCATTCGCGGAAAAGCAAAATCACTAGAAGTACTCACTCAAACTTCCTCAGAATAGTTAAGAATTTGGATATCAATAAACTCATAGAACTTGTAAACCCGCTCCATGTGTCGCGCACCAGACCTGATGCGGACATACCGGGCATTGTTCAGGATTCCCGAAATGTTACGGAAGGCTGTGCATTTATTGCCATCCGTGGTACCGAAGTTGACGGACATATGTTTCTGGAAGATGCCATTTATCAGGGGGCAAAAGTTCTGATCTGTGAAGAATCATATTACACAGATGCGCCCGGAGTTTGCGTAATGGAAGTGGAGAGTACGAGAGCGATTGTTGGAAAACTTGCCCAGGCCTTCGCTGATAACCCCGGTGAGAAACTACGGATTGTAGGTATAACCGGTACAAACGGGAAAACCACAACGGCCACCTTAGTTTATCAGGTGTTAAAGGCAGCCGGTAAAAAAGCTTCGTTATTAGGAACGGTCTCTAAAAAGATCTTAGATCAGGAACTAGAGAGCTCTCTAACCACCTCCGGCCCCATCGAATTGGCTTCGGATATGCAAAAGATGGTGGATTCATATTGTGAATTTTGGTAATGGAGGTCTCCTCCCATGCACTCGCCCAATCCAGAGTTGCTGGGTTTAACTTCGAAGTAGGAGCATTTACCAATCTGAGTCACGATCACCTCGATTATCACAACACAGTTGAAGAATACGCCAAAGCGAAAAAGATCCTGTTTGAAAAGCTGGATGATTCAGCCACTGCCATCATTAATATGGATGACGAATATGGACCTTTCATGGGTACTGACATCCAAGCTGAGGTGATCGAATTTGGTTTCAAGAACGAACGTAATCACATCCTACAGAATTCAGCAGATGGGTTAACACTCATCGTAAATGGCGTGCACATTAAAAGTCCGTTAGTTGGCACATTTAACGCATATAATGTGGGTGAAGCCTTCCTAATCTGTCAGGCTTTAGGCATTGAACAGGATGTGATCGTAGAGGCTTTATCAGAAGCTACAGGAGCATCCGGACGCATGGAAACGGTACAGGTTGAAGGCGATGACTTACCGCTTGTGATCGTGGATTATGCCCACACACCTGATGCGTTAGAGAATGTTCTATCCACCCTTTCGGAACTTAAAGAGGATGATCAGCAACTTACCGTGATCTTTGGAGCAGGTGGGGACCGTGACCCGATGAAGCGACCTGAAATGGCCATTGCCGCCGAAAATCTAGCTGACAACGTTGTTGTTACAAGTGACAATCCGCGATTTGAAGATCCTGCTGCAATTATTGATGACATCATGAAAGGATTCAGGGAACCGGGATCGGTAACAAAGATCATATCCCGTGAAGATGCCATTGCAGAAACAATCGCACATGCTACCGCTAAAGAAATTATCCTGATCGCAGGAAAAGGACATGAAGACTATCAGGATGTGAAAGGAACTAAACATCCATTTGATGACCGTGTTAAAGCACGCAGAGCCCTTGAACTAAAATCCGGGGGGACTGCCTGATGCTATACGAATTATTCGATTGGTTGGAAAAAACCTATGCCTTACCCGGGGCATCCGCAATGGCTTTTATTTCCACAAGAACAGCGCTAGCCGCGGTCGCCTCTTTATTGATCAGTCTGATCATCGGACGAAAGATCATTAAGTGGCTGAGTTCTATGCAGCTTAAAGAAGTTATCCGTGATGATATTGGGCTCGACAGCCATTATGTAAAATCAGGTACACCTTCAATGGGAGGTGTGATCATAATTCTCGCAACACTGATTCCCTCGCTCCTGTTCGTTCGAATGGATAGTGTTTACGGATGGCTCTTGTTTTTTGTGATGCTGTCTTTAGGAATTGTTGGATTCATTGATGACTACATCAAAGTAGTAAAGAAAGATAAAAGTGGACTCGCGGGCAGATTTAAGATCGCCGGCCAGGTGATCGTTGGCCTGGTACTTGGATCTGTATTGTATTTCCATCCTGATTTTGAAGCATTTAATACATTATCGACGGTTCCATTTGCCAAGAACCTGAATATCGATTACGCCTATTTCAGTGAAAATCTGGGCTGGCTCATTTATTTACCGGTCTCAGTATTCATCATAACAGCCACCAGTAATGCAACAAATTTAACAGATGGCTTGGACGGTTTAGCTGCCGGAATATCAGCGATCTGTGGGCTGGCATTTGCCATTTTCGCCTATGTTTCCGGGCGTTTCGATTTCTCCGAATTCCTTTCCATCATGTATTTACCTGGCGCAGGAGAATTAACCGTATTCAGTGCATCACTGGTTGGTGCCACCATGGGCTTTCTTTGGTATAACACCAATCCTGCCTCCGTTTTTATGGGAGATACCGGATCTTTGGCTTTAGGTGGAGTTTTTGGTGCCTTGGCTTTAGCACTGCACAAAGAATTATTACTGCCTTTTATTTGCGGTGTTTTCTTTTTCGAAACACTCTCTGTGATCATCCAAACCACTTATTTCAAGTACACCAAACGAAAATATGGGGAAGGACGGAGAGTATTCTTGATGGCACCTATCCATCACCACTTCGAGAAAAAAGGCTGGTCGGAGCAAAAGATCGTGGTACGATTCTGGATCATTGCCATTCTGTTAACCATTGTAAGCTTGCTAACCCTTAAGATCCGATGAAAGCGATCAAGGATAAACATATCGTGGTTATTGGTGCTGCCCGTAGCGGGGTAGCTGCGGCACTCCTTCTGCAAAGAAACGGAGCTGACGTGTTTGTATCAGATTTTGGAAGCGTCCCTGAAAACAGTAAAAATATATTAAAAAAAGCAGGTGTACCATTTGAAGAAAACGGACATACTTCTGCCGCTGAACAGGGAGATTTTGCGGTGGTTAGTCCGGGAGTACCTACCGAAGCACCTATTGTTCAGTTTTATTTGAAATCCGGCAGGAAAGTATATTCAGAAATAGAAGTAGCCAGCTGGTTTACGGATGAGGCTATCATTGCAATTACCGGGAGTAACGGAAAAACTACCGTTACCAGTTGGCTGGGACATATCTGGGAAACGGCTAAACAGCCATATAATCTGGCCGGAAATATCGGTTTTGCCTTTTCAGACAAAGCAGATACCGCCCGGGCCACTCACATTCTCGAAGTGAGCAGCTTCCAGCTCGACCATATCAACTCCCGTTTTAAGCCGGCTGTTAGTGTGTTATTGAACATCACTCCGGATCATATGGATCGCTATCAACATAAGATCGGGTTGTATGCAGCATCAAAATTCAGGATCACGGAAAATCAAACCGAAGAAGACCGATTCATTTTCAATTTTGATGATCCGCTGATAAAACAACATGTAGAAGCTTTAAAAGAACAAGCGAATCACCCGCAGTTGTGGGCCTTCTCGAATATAAACGAAGTACCTGAAGGAGCTTTTGTTCGCGACAATAATATCATCTTCCGCTTTAATAATAACGACGAAACCCTAATGCCCGTGTACGAACTAGGATTACAAGGTCAACATAACATCCAAAACGGACTGGCCGCAGCGTTAGCTGCACGTGCTGCCGAAATTAAAAACGAAGCGATCCGTGAAAGTCTGAGAACATTCTCGGGAGTTGAGCACCGTCTGGAATTGGTTCGCTCAATTGATGGGGTTAAATACATCAACGACAGTAAAGCTACCAACGTGAATGCAGTATGGTTTGCACTCGACAGCTTTAATGTACCAATGACCGTTATTCTGGGTGGTCGGGATAAAGGGAATGATTATTCGGAACTGGAAGATCAGCTTCGGGATAAAGTGCATACCATCATCGCGATCGGAGAATCTAAAGAAAAAATAAAAGCTCAGCTGGATGGCGTAATACCGAACCTGGTTTTTGCCGACTCCATGCGCGATGCGGTTCGTTCCGCCAAAAAAGTAGCCAAGCGCGGTGAGATCGTGCTTTTAAGTCCTGCCTGTTCCTCATTCGACATGTTTGATGATTACGAACACCGGGGCAAAGTATTTAAAGAAGAAGTAAATAAACTTACCTGACACATCTAATTGATCTATACCTCTCCACATAGCAACCTTTCTAGCGTACTGGGTACCACCCCGGATGAGATCGATACACGGAAAAGCGGAAGTGATCGAATCCTGCTCATGGCCATCATCATTTTAATGATGGTTGGGGTGCTGGCGGTGTATTCATCCATTGCCTTCTTTGCGCAAAATAACGACACCTCTGCCTTCAGTCTTGTAACGCGCCATATCGTTAAGCTGGGTATTGCCTTTTTTGTGATGCTGATCGTTTCCAAGATCAATTACCATACTCTGGCAAAATTCAGTCATTTAGCCATGGTTGGAAGCATTCTGTTGCTGATCGCAGTAATGATTTTTGGTACTGAAGAGTTTGGTGCACGACGTTGGCTGAGTCTGGGCGGGTTTAGCTTCCAGCCGTCAACGGTAGCCACGGTAGCCTTACTGCTACATGTTAGCGTGCTTTTAAGTGACAAACAGGACTACATCAAAGATTTCAAAAAAACATTTTTGCCGATCATGGTTTGGGTTACCGTAACCTGTGGGCTGATCGGAATTGAGGATTTCAGTAGTGCGGGAATTTTGATGGGCATCTGTCTCATCATGATGTTTATTGGCAGAGTGAGTGTACTGCAACTTGGCACCATGGTAGCTATTGCAGTGTTAGGCGGGGTGCTTCTCATCAACGCTTCCGGTAACCGGCAAGATCGCATCGACCAGTATTTAACACAGATAAAAGATATTGAAACAGAACGCATTCTGGATGGAACCGGCCGGCAAGCTCAGCAGGCTCATATTGCAATTGCTAAAGGAGAATTACTCGGTGTAGGAATCGGGAAAAGTACGCAGCGCGATTTTCTTCCAACCCCATATAATGACTTCATTTTTGCCATTATCGCTGAAGAATATGGCATTGCAGGTGCTATGGCACTGATCGCATTATTCAGCTTAATCCTCATACGGGGAGTGGTATTCATCGCACGAAAAGCAGAGGACACGCTAGGCAGTTTATTAGCTGTTGGCTGTACACTTTCGATCGTTTTATACGGATTTGTGAATGCAGCGGTCGCCAGTGGTTTGCTTCCGGTAACCGGATTACCTATGCCTTTTATCAGCTATGGTGGTACCAACATGGTATTTGCCGGCATTCTGGTGGGCATTATGCTCAATATCTCGAAACACCAACGGGAAAGGAGGCAGATCTTCTATGGCTAAAAAACGAATTTTGATAGCTGCCGGCGGAACCGGTGGACATGTTTATCCGGCTATTGCAATTGCGGATGCTTTGAAGGCTGCTGATCCGGAGACCGAGATCATGTTTGTGGGAACGCGTGACCACATGGAATGGGAGGCTGTACCTAAAGCCGGGTATGAAATCTGTAATGTATGGATAAGTGGTTTCCATCGCCGATTGACCTTGAAGAATCTTTTATTCCCGATCAAACTGATCACTTCCGTATTTCAGAGTTTTGGAATCATTCGCAATTTTAAACCACAGGTGATGGTATCGTGTGGTGGATATGTTGCCGGTCCTGTGGGTTGGGTAGCATCAAAAACCGGTGTAAAAGTGGTTATTCAGGAGCAGAACAGCTTCCCGGGAGTCACGAACAGAATGCTGGCAAAATCAGCGAAAAAGATCTTTACCGCATTTAAAGAAGCAGAAAACTATCTGCCAGCAGATAAGATCACATTAACAGGAAATCCGACTCGTGGTACACTGGCTCAGGTATCGAAAGAAGAAGGACAGAATTCCTTTACGTTCGAATTATTTAAACCTACGCTGCTCATAATGGGTGGCAGTGGTGGTGCTAAGACCATAAACGATGCGGTAAGGAAAAACCTGGATGTACTGCACGATAATGCGGGACTTCAGATCATCTGGCAATGCGGTTCAAGATATTATGATGCTTTGGCAGAGGAGATCGAGACGGAAGACTACCCGAACCTTCGGTTAATGGCATTCATCCATAATATGCCCGAAGCCTATGCCGCTGCAGATCTGGTAGTTAGCAGAGCCGGAGCAAGTTCCTGTTCCGAATTTATGATCCTGGGTAAACCCAGTGTATTGATTCCTTCGCCAAATGTGGCCGGAGATCATCAGACTCAAAATGCTCGCTCGATGGCTGAGGCCGGCGCTTCTGAATTATTACCGGATAAAGATGCGGTTGATGCCCTTCCGGAACTTGTTACCCGTCTGATCAGTGATCAGGAGAAACTTCAGAAAATGAATATCGCTGCACAAAGTCTGGCAAAGCCGAATGCAGCACATGTAATTGCTAACGAAATTTTAGAACTCGCAAACTAATGAAAGAAAACAGAATTCAAACCCAACCCGTTTTTGGAAATACCAGACACATCCACATGGTAGGGATCGGTGGTATTGGTATGAGTGGTATGGCTGAAATTCTGCTGCATCGCGGGTATAAAGTGACCGGCTCTGACGGTAAACTCTCCGAAACCACGCAACGCCTTACCGATATCGGTGCTACCGTTTATGAAGGTCATGCTGCCGAACATATTGAAGGTGCAGATGTGGTTGTTTACACAAGTGCAGTTAAAGCGGAAGAAAATGAAGAAACCAAAGCCGCTTTAGAACAGCGCATCCCCACAATTAAACGTGCGGAAATGCTCGCAGAGCTTATGAAAATGAAGTATGGAGTTGGGGTTGCCGGTACGCACGGTAAAACAACTACCACTACCATGGTTGGCCTGGTACTACAAAAAGGAAATTACGACCCAACCATAATGGTGGGCGGAAAAGTGCATAGCTTCGACAAAACCAATGCGGTAGTTGGAAAAGGTGATGTAATTGTAGTTGAAGCCGATGAGTTTGATCGCACATTCCTTCGGCTTACACCTTCCATCGCAATCATTACCAATATTGAGGCAGAACATCTGGATATTTATGATGATCTGGAAGATGTGAAGTCTGCATTTATCGATTATGCGAATAAAGTTCCGTTCTATGGTGCCGTGATCGTTTGTCTGGATGACCCGAATGTAAGAAGTATTCTGCCTGATCTTACCCGGCGAACGCTCACTTATGGCTTAACTCCACAAGCAGAGTTAAGGGCTACCGATATTCGTATGGATAAATTCACCAGTACGTTCACGGTGATGTTCAATGGTGAAAAACTTGGTGTGATCACTTTACGCTCGCCCGGCGAACACAATGTGAAGAATGCATTGGCTGCTATCGCTACCGGTATTGAGTTGGATATCGATTTTAAACAGATCAAAGAAGGGCTGGAAAGTTTTGAAGGCGTTTTCCGTCGCTTCCAGATGAAATATGAGAATGGGATCATGGTGATCGATGACTATGCCCATCACCCCACTGAAGTGCAGGCTACACTGAATGCTGCTCACGAAGGGTGGCCCGATCGAAGAGTAGTTGCCGTATTTCAGCCGCATCTGTATTCGCGCACGCAGGAATTATATAAAGAATTCGGTCTCTCCTTTTTCGATGCCGAAGTGTTAGTGGTCACCGATGTTTATCCATCCCGTGAAAAACCGATCGAAGGCGTAACCGGCAAACTGATCGCAGACACAGCTGAACAATATGGACATAAACATGTGATCTATGTGGAAGACAAATTCTCGATCACAGATAAACTGAAGGAAATCGTTAAGCCCGGAGATATCATCATTACAATGGGAGCGGGTGATATCTACCAATCTGGTGATCGCTTTGTGGATGAGATCGAATCAGGAAATTTCAAGGTATCAGAATAAGATTGAGTACATCTCAGGAACATATCACCCCTAAAAAACGAACGCTGGTTCCCTGGATCACTGCCATCCTGATGGTTGTCGGGGTTTCTGTGATCGCTGCCATTTACTGGAATAAATTGGTTCGGGTAAATGAAATTGAAGTACGTGGTACTTTTTTTACTACGCCTGAAGAAGTGATCGAAATGGCTGCAATCCCGATGGGTGTAAAACCTGATAGCCTGGATCTGGAAACGGTAGTGAACCGTATCGAATCGCTGGATTATGTAAAATCTGTGATTCCTTATATCGAACCAAATGGTGATCTGGATCTTAAGATCAGCGAACGGTGGCCAATTGCACTGCTGGTTAATGGCCCGGATGAAATTTATGTGGACCGCGACGGAGTAAGACTCCCCATCCTGCCGGGTAAGATCCGGGATCTCCCTCTGGTGTATGGATTTAGCGCAATTCAGCATTCAGATACTTTAAAAGGAAAGAAATTTGAGCAGATCAGAGATTTTCTGCTCGCAGCAAAAGCAAATAAATTCGGATGGTCTACCATCAGCGAAGTTGCATTTACAAAAGAAGAAGGCGTAGTAGCTCTGAGTCATGAAAACGGAGTTAAAATGATCTTTGGCTACAACGACTTTCCTATAAAACTGCAAAACTGGGAAGTTTTTTATGGGGAAGTGATCGCCACAAAAGGTATTCAGAAAATGCAACAGGTTGATCTGAGGTTCACCAATCAAATAGTAACAAGGGAGCAGTAATGAAGATCTCAGTCCCATTATATCGCACTGTCTCGATGTTACTGACCCGTAAACATAACACAGCAAATATTTTTAGCAATCAATCAAACCAGCGGTACTTACATGTCTGAACAAGAAAACATCATGGTCGGTCTCGACATTGGGACCACAAAAATCTGCGCGATCGTAGCCTCCATCGACGAACAGGAACGCATTAACATTCTGGGTGTGGGTAAGGCTCCCAGCGACGGGTTAAACCGTGGCGTAGTGGTAAATATAGATAAAACCGTAAGCGCCATAAAAGAAGCCATTGCCCAGGCAGAGCTCGCTTCAGGCATAGAGGTAAATTCGGTAAATGTGGGTATTGCCGGCGATCATATCCGAAGTATGCGAAGTAAAGGGGTGATCACCATCAATAACCGCGACAATGAAATTACGGCACAGGATGTAGAGCGTCTGCTGGAAGATTGCCAGCGCATCATGCTCCCCACCGATCAGCAGATCCTGCACGTGATCCCACAGGAATTTGTGGTGGATGGTCAGGATGGTATCAGCGATCCGGTGGGTATGAGTGGAATGCGGATGGAAGCTGAAGTACACATCATTACAGGATTGGTTTCTGCCGCTAAAAATATCTACCGGTGTGTGGAACGTGCCGGTTATCAGGTTGCAGATATTATTCTGGAGCCGCTGGCTTCTTCGTATTCGGTGCTCGATTACGAGGAGAAAGAAGCCGGGGTGGTTTTAGTGGATATTGGTGGTGGAACTACGGATGTAGCCATTTTCCAGGAAAATACGATCCGACATACAGCAGTTATCGCCATAGCCGGACAAAAAGTTACCGACGACATCCGGTTGGGTTTAAGTGTACTCGATGATCAGGCAGAAAATCTGAAGAGAAATCACGGTGAAAGTTTTGCTGATCTGATCGAGACAGAAGAAGTGATCACTGTGCCGGGTATTGCGGGTCGACCTCCTAAAGAGATCACCAAAAGCATACTGGCCAAGATCATTCAGGCAAGAATGGAAGAAATTCTCGAGATCGTCGGTATAGAGATCAAACGTAGCGGATATTCAGATTCACTAAGCGCCGGAGTAGTTCTTACCGGTGGTGGTTCTCTGATCAAAAATATCTGTCCGCTGGCAAATGAAATTTTAGGAATGGATGCCAAGGTGGGAATTCCACTGGGCATTACAGGAGGGCTGGTTGAAGAAGTAAACAGCCCGATCTATGCAACGGCCGTTGGTCTGGTGGTACATGCGCTGAAAACCGGCACATCTACCAATAAGACCATGATGCAATCGCAGGCCAAAGTAACCAGTGTAGAACAAGTGATGGCGAAGATCGCCGATCGAATGAAAAGCTGGTTCAAAGAACTTTGATAATAACATCTACAGAATATAAATCCAGTAAACAAGACAAATAACGAGGAGTAAACATGGCTAACCCTAATACTCGATTCTTTTTCGATGAACAAAGCCAGGATAACGCCAAAATTAAAGTAATTGGTGTTGGCGGCGGTGGCGGCAACGCTATCAATAATATGATCAGCATGGGGCTCGACAGTGTAGAATACATTGCACTGAACACCGATGCTCAGGCGCTAAAAAACAGCATGGCAGACCTGAAAATTCAGGTAGGTTCTGCATTAACCAGCGGACTTGGAGCCGGTGCCCGACCAGAGATCGGTCGTGAAGCCGTGGAAGAGAATCGTCACGAAATTGAAGAATCACTTGAAAGTGCCGACATGATCTTTGTTACGGCCGGAATGGGTGGCGGTACCGGAACCGGTGGCGCGCCTGTAGTTGCCGGAATGGCAAAACGTAAAGGCATTCTTACCGTAGGTATTATCACCACACCATTTGAGTGTGAAGGTAAGATCAGAAAGAAATATGCCCTGGAAGGTATCAACGAACTTAAAAAGAACTGCGACACCGTTATTGTGATCCCAAACGAACGGTTACTTGATATCGCAGACGAAAACACTTCGCTGGTTGAGGCTTTTGCTCTGGCTAATGAAGTACTTTATAACGCAACCCGTGGTATCAGCGACCTTATTCTAATGCCGGGTCTTATCAACCTTGACTTTGCTGATGTGCGCACAACCATGACCGATGGTGGAGCCGCCATAATGGGTGCTTCTACCGCGTCCGGTCCCGACCGTGCCGAAATTGCTGCCCGTGAAGCGATCAACTCTCCATTGTTAGATGGAGTAAGTATTCGCGGTGCACGCAATGTCTTGGTTAACATTTCTGCAGGCTCAAACCTGGGAATGCGTGAAACAACTACTGCAACAAGTATCATCCAGCAGGAAGCCGGTGACGAGGCAGAAATTATTCTCGGTACCGTTCTCGATGAGGACTTTGGTGATGAGATCCGTGTAACTGTAATAGCTACCGGTTTTGATCTCGCTGAAGACAGAAATTCAGCTAAAGTGGCCCCGAAGCAGCAGCAAATGAACAGAGCTGCTGAAAATGCTGCTACGGCTCAAACTCCGCCGAAACAGGATATCCCAACCAGATTTACCCGCCATACCGGTGATTTCTATAAAGGTGAAAATAATCTGAAACGCATGGATACTCCATCGTTCCAGCGCCGGGAGATCAATGTTCGAAAGGATGAGCCCAAAGCTGAGGAACCAGCTAACGAACAACAGGAAAATTCAAATGTGGCTCCGTTCCAAAGCCGAACTGAGCGCATTAGAAAAGATGATTCAGATCAACCCGCATTTTTGCGAAAGATCATGGATTAAATTCCCCAACATTCCGGCTTTCCCCAGAGCATGCCATGGGAATGGTACCTCTTAGCCGGATTTAGTTTACTGGATTATAGCCGTGGTTCGTGGTGTTGTTTTGAAACGGACCGGCCCTACAGACGGCAAGGCTATAGATTGCTAACAAACCAAAAGAAGCTCTCTGAACGGGAGCTTCTTTTTTAGTTTGGGAACCTATTGATTTCGCGAATTTATGCTAGAATAGAATTTAAAAGGCACCTCTGGTTCCCAAACACTAAACCAATGCGGAACTTAAGCTCCCGCCCTTCCTCATTTAAACCGGGATGAGGCCGGGTTAAATTGCGAAGATTGGTGTTAACACCTACCGTTTCGCTTTCCACTCATCAAATTATGCCCCAGATCAATCGGGTGGCCATGATCGTAGCCAGAATAGCAAATCCCCATTGCAGGTATTTCCGGTTTATCCGGTGATTGAAATAGGCTCCTGCATAAGCGCCTACTAATCCACCCATCGATAAAGGAAGTGCTGCACCAAAATCAACATACCCCAGATGAAATCCGGTAATCCCTGATTCAGCAGGTTGACTTAGTGCAAGTTGGATAACTCCTACAGAGACCATAATGACCATCCCCAGCTGGGAAATACTCACCGTTTTCCGAAAAGGTTGTTTATAGAACAGATTCATGATCGGAACCATGATCCCTCCGCCTCCAACTCCGGCAAGTGAAGCAACAAAGCCTCCAATTCCTCCGGTTACAAAGGCATGTCCCGCCTTCAGATCGGTAAATTCCCGGTCATTTTCGCTCATAGTATCTCTTCCGCGACGAAACATCAGGTAAGCGGTATACAATAATAAAGCGCTGAAAAACAGCACAAATTCTGTTCTGTTATAATATGGGGAGGTAAGTAAAAGCTTACCCGCCGTAATCCCGATGGCACCAAATATCCCAAGCTTAATACTTTCTGCTAAAAATAAATGCCTGGCAATAGCCTGCCGGATGGCACTGCTTCCTGCGGCAACCAATGTACAGAAAAGTCCGGAAGCCACCGACCATGTAACGGAATGCTCCACTCCTGCTTTCTCGAATAGAAAAAACAACACCGGAGTAAAAATAATGCCCCCGCCAATTCCCATTAATCCGGCCAGGATACCGGCTGCCACTCCAATAATTACAAGAAATAATATTTCCACTACAGGTACACTTCTCCTTTCATGTAGGTTACCGCTTTACCCAGAATTTCTACCCGGGTGTCTTTATCTCTGACCAACAGATCCCCGCTGCGTGCTGAAATCTGTCGGGCAGTCATTTCTTTCTTATTCAGCACTTCCGACCAATATGGTGTAAGCTTTGTATGAGCAGACCCTGTGACCGGGTCTTCGTCTATGCCGGATTGCGGAGCAAAGAACCGGGATACAAAATCAACATCATTCCCTTTTGCTGAAACAATAATCCCACGTGCCGGAACCTCGCTTAACAATCGGAAATCGGGATTCAATGCCGCCACTTCGTCTTCTGTTTCAAGGATCACCATATAATCATCACTTTTGAACGTAAAAGGGGTCCGTTGAATACCCAGTGCCTGAAACAGAACAGCGGGAGCTTCCACCTGATCCATCGGGTCCGAAGGAAAATCCATTTTAAGCAGATCCCCTTCTTTTTCTACCGTTAGCAAACCACTCCGGGATTGAAATGATATCACATCTTCTTTATAACCTAATTCCTCAAACAGAATATGAGCTGTTGCCAAAGTAGCATGTCCACAAAGGTCCACCTCGGTAACCGGAGTAAACCATCTCAATCTGAATCCATTTCCCTCTTTCACAAAAAAAGCTGTTTCGGAAAGGTTATTCTCCGCGGCAATGGCCTGCAGAGTATCATCACTTAACCATTCCTGTAAAGGGCAAACCGCCGCCGGATTTCCTTTAAACATTTCACTTGTGAATGCATCGGCCTGAAAGATGGGGATTTTCATAATACTCAGGTTTATTAGTGATCATGAACAAGGTAGAGCGATTCGTGTGGTATTCAAAGGATATTATAACAATGGCAAAGCAGCATGCTACCCAGGGTTTTCCTCAAAACAAGAATCGAAATACACATTAATTCAGTTTATCTTCCAGTACTGAAATGCTTCAACATATATTCATGCAATTTTACCCCAACAACGTTTTAGAGAAATTAGGTTTTGAACAGATCCGCGAGGCTACACTACATGCCGCTCAATCTGAACGATCCTGTGAATTGATTGAGGGATTACAACCAACCAGCATTGTTGAGCAGGTTGAAGTTCGCCTTGCACAAACCCGGGAGATGATGGAGGTCATCCGTGATCCGGATCCATTTCCGTTGGGTGAATTACCGGATGTTAGAGCATATTTAAAAACAGCGCGGGTTCAGGGAAGCATTATCCCGCTTCCGATCTTCAGAGAGGTACTCACGATCTGCTCTACGGCAAGAAATGTTAAGAAATTCTTTAAAGCCCGAACAGAGCATAAACCTGTGCTCTATGGGATCTCGGAAGAATTGATCCCGCTGAAAGATCTTGAGGCTTCCATCAAAGCTAAAGTAAGTGAAAATGGAGAGTTAAAAGACGATGCAAGTCCGGAACTCCGGGCTATCCGAAAGCGATTGAATGCCAAGCGTAACGAACTGCGGAGCACCATCAACCGACAGATGCGTCAGGCTGTGAAAGATGGAATGGCCAGTGATGAAGGTGCCACCATACGAAACGGCCGCATGGTGATCCCGATCTTAGCAGAGCATAAACGTAAGATACAAGGCTTCATCCATGACGTCTCCTCTACCGGCCAAACCGTATATCTTGAACCGGTTGAGGCATTACATCTTAATAATGAGATCCGTCAGTTTGAAGTAGAAGAACAGCAGGAAATCGAACGCATCCTTAAAGAACTTACCAATCATGTTCGGGTAAATACGCAATATCTGTATCAGAATATTGAATGCCTCGCGGATATCGATATGATCGCGGCTAAAGCTAAGGTTTCCATCAAGCTGGATGGCGATATTCCTATCCTGTCTAAAAATGGCACGCTGAAATTAAAGAAAACCTTTAATCCGAATCTGCGGCTCAAAAATCTGGATCTGAAAAAAGAAGAACGGTTGGAGATCATCCCTCTATTTATGGATATGGATAGAGATGAACGCTGCCTGATGATCACCGGACCCAATGCCGGGGGAAAATCAGTAGCCATGAAAACGGTTGGCATCTGTGCGTTAATGAATCAAACCGGCTATGCTATCCCCGCTGACCCGACTTCGGAACTTCCTGTCTTTCCCGGAATCTTTGTGGATCTTGGAGATGATCAATCCATTGAAAACGATCTGAGTACTTTTTCCAGCCGTTTGAAATGGATGCGGGAATCGCAAAAGAAATTTGAGCCCGGAAGTCTGGTTATGATCGATGAGGCTGCCGCCGGAACTGATCCGGAAGAAGGTGGGGCTCTGTTTCAATCGTTCATTGAATATCTGCTTGGCTACGACTGTAAAGTGATCGTGACCACCCATCATGGCTCGCTGAAGGTCTTTGCGCACGAGCACCCCAATGCGGTAAATGGTAGCATGGAGTTTGATCAGTCTTCGCTTTCACCAACGTATAAATTCAAGAAAGGAATTCCCGGAAGCAGTTATGCCTTCGAGATCGCTCAACGTATGCAACTGAATGAAGGGATCTTGAACAGATCGAAGGAATTACTCGGAGAGGCCAAAAATAAAATGGAGTCTCTGATCGCTGAACTGGAAGCAAAAACCCAGGAAGCCTCCGAAACCAAAGAGAAATTTCGTGCGCTCAAGGATAAAGCAGAAAAGGATCGGAATCGATATCTGAATAAGCTGGAAAGCATAAATAAAGAAAAAGAAAAGATCCGTGAGAAGGCTCTGATCGAGGCGAAAAACATCATGGACACTGCCAACCAGAAAGTGGAACAGGCGGTTGAACAGATCCGGGTAAATCAAAAGACGGATAAAGATCAGATCAAAACTATCCGGAAGGAAATTGAGCAGCAGAAAAAGGATATTGCCGGAGATCTTGAAAAGGTGAAAGAGAAGCGTGAGGCGCAATTCCGCAAGAGTAAAAAACCTCCCAAAGTGGGAGATCATGTCCGCTTTCTGGATGGCAATACCACCGGAGAACTCATAGAATTAAAAGGTAAAAATGCCGTGGTTCAAGCCGACGGACTCCGGCTGCGAACTAAGTACAAGAACCTGATCAAAGTGGAAGCTCCAAAGAAAAATAAAGAGAAGAAAGCCCGCTCTAATGTTATGGTTGGCGATACCGAATTCATGAAGGAATTGGTTCAGCCTTCTTTAGATCTGCGCGGAAAACGGGCTGATGAAGCGATCAAAGAAGTAACTCATTATATCGACCGGGCGGTATTTCGAGGAATGCATCAGGTTGAGATCATACACGGAAAAGGTGATGGTATTCTGAAGGATCAGATCCATAAGTACCTGAAAAGCCGTTCCGAGATCAAGAGCTTTAATCTTGGAAATGAAGATTTCGGTGGTGCCGGAGTCACACTGGTCAATTTTAAATGATCACTTTTCAATTAGTCAATATCCAGAGTAATGACCTCTGATCATTGAGGATCGAATGCACCTTCCTTTTCCAGCATTTCGATGGTATCCACTGCATGACGAAGATGGGGTATCACAATACTTCCTCCCACTGTTAGGGATACATTCAGCGCGTCTATGATCTCTTCTTTGTTGGATCCGGTTTTGGCGCATTGTTCAAGGTGATAATCAATACAATCGTTGCAGCGGAGCACTGCCGAAGCAACCAACCCGAGTAGCTCTTTCGTCTTTGAGTCGAGCGCCCCCTCCCGGTAGGTATTCGAATCCATGTTAAAGAATCGTTTGATCCCCAGGTGACCCAATCCCAGTACTTTTTCGTTTTGCTCCGCTCTTTTTTCACGGAATAGTTCAAGACGGTTTTTGTCGAATGAATTTGACATATTTGCTACGATTTGAAAATTGACCCCAAAGGTACACAGCCCATAATCCCCTCTCAAGAGTGGACATAAAATGTTCGGAAAAAAGCAGCCAAAACATAAACTAGCCGTCATCGGAGACAGCCTCGCACAAGGCTTTCAGAATGGTGGAATTTATCGTACCGATATTAATTTCCCATCATTTATCCGAAGGTGTTTCAATCCCCGGCCGGATTTCGACCAACCTTTGTTTACTGCACAGGCCGGCATCCCGATGAATCTGGACGTTATTCTTCGGGGATTGGAAGATGAATTCGGCCCCACCATTGAATGGGATGAATATTCCGGTGCCGCTTCCCATACCATCAAAACACTGAAACGGATCAAAAGTTATTGGGAAGGAGAAAAAAAAGATCTCCGGGTACTACGTGATACACCGTTTCATAATCAGGCTGTATGGGGATTTGCGGTAAATGACACCTGGATGGTAAATGAAAAGAACAGCCGGGAATTTATTGAAGATCACAAAGAGCGATATTCTGTTTTCGGGATGCTGCCCGAGCATGCCAAGTATACGACCGCAAGAATGGTGTTGAACCCATCCTTCGATCCCACCTTACAGGAGCGTTCGCAGATCGATAATATTGAAGCCTTGCATCAGGATGGTGGTGTTGAGAATCTCATTGCCTGCATCGGGCATAATAATGCGTTAGGCGCTGTAGTAAATATGCAATTCAAATGGTCGGAACCGGAAGACCTCGAGACTTTTATGGCCTTTAGAAAGCATTCGGTATACCGTCCGGAACATTTTGAGATCGAATACCGGAAGTTTGCCGAACGCATAGCAAGGATCGGAGTGCAGAGAGTATTTGTACCAACTATCCCCTACCCCACCATCGCACCGGTCTGTCGTGGGGTCAATTCGCAGTATTCAGCCAATCATTTGGGCTATTACGATTATTACACTCGTTTCTGGATCTGGGATGAGGATTTCGACCCGGAAAAACATCCGCATTTAACCAAAGATCAGGCTATTCAGCTTGATTTTACAGTAGATGAATACAATTCCATCATCAGAAAAACTGCACGTGAATTCGGATTTCATGTGGTGCCGATGGCAAAGAATGTGGCCGGCATGGCGAGAAGAAGACTTGGAGGAGAGTTAGTGAGAAGTTACCCGAAAGATTTTATTGCAGCCCTGAAACGGAATCCGCTCACTGCTCACTTTGTAGATGATAACGGAGATGTTACCCTCTCCACCGATTTTATTCGTGTTAACAAAGAAAGCCGGAAAGTGTACAAAGGAGGAATTTTCAGTCTCGACGGGATCCATCCCACTACCATCGGGTATGGATTAATGGCGAATGTGTATCGTGATGTGATGCTGCGGGCAGGCGTTAAATTCCAAAAACCTATCGATTGGGACCACATTATCAACGAAGATTCGTTGGTAACTCACCCACCCGCTCTGTTGAGTGAACTGCGATTGGTGTTACGCTATCTGTCGCTTGGCGGGCAGGAGCGATTTCTTAAGATCGGTAAAGGAGTATTCCAGCACATGTTTGAATTGTTGAGTACAGGTCACAATCAGCATCAATAAAAAAAATCCTGCACACTGTTGAATGCAGGATTCATTGTGGGATTATGGAAGAGGGATCAACCTATTTTCAGGTCATCTAAAAAATTATTGAAGTTATCTTTGAAGTCTTCCATGTTCTCGGAAAAATTCTCGCGGGCTTCTTCCCAGTTCTCTTCAGAAGTATCCTTCAGGTTATCAATATTCTTCTCAAGTTCTGAGCGCTCACCTTTCAGATCTTCCCATCTTTCTTTGGTCTCTTCTTTCAGATCTGTACCGTTGTCTTTGATATTTGCTTCAATATCGTCGATCTCATCCTTGATCTCGTCAAGCTGATCCTGTGCATTGGCGATGAACTCATCTTTGGTCATCTTCATATTTTCAGTGGCAGATTGTACCGTTTGTTCAGCACTCTCCGACATCTCATTCATATTCTGTTTTGTCTCATTTGAACAGGCAAAACCTACGGTTGCAAAAAGTACAATTAGTGTAAAAAAGCTTCTTAAATTCATAAAAACGTTAATTTTTGTTCTGTTTGTACCTTTGAAGGCCAAACCCGGAACTTTGTTTCGATTATTAATGATATAGCCTTCACTGATGCCTCAAAAACCGGTATCTTCATCAAATCTTCACATTAGAACGAGATGTTCTCGCGAAATTTTCACCAACAAAAAACATGAAATATTTATCAATTTTATTCGCAGCACTAGTGCTGGTCAACTGTTCATCAGAATCAAAAAAAGATTCCTACGATCCTGCTGCCGACACCTTGCGATATGAGCAGGAAGTTCATTTTAAAAATGTTCGCCAATTAACATTTGGTGCAAATAATGCAGAAGCTTACTGGAGCTTTGACGACACCAAACTTGTATTCCAGTCTGATAATCCTGAATGGGGAGCCACTTGTGATCAGATCTTTACCATGGAAGCTGAAACTCCGGATTCAAAAGACTTCAAACCAAAAATGCTGAGCACAGGAATGGGGCGTACCACCTGTTCGTATTTCATGGGCGGAGACTCTACCATCGTATACAGTTCAACCCATCTGGACAGTAAGGAATGTCCGGAAGTTCCGGAACGAGGTCCTAACGGAGCATATGTATGGCCGATTTATGAGGGTTATGATATTTTCACTGCCGACTTAGACGGAAATATTACCAAACAACTCACCGATTCTCCCGGCTACGATGCAGAGCCAACGCTCTCTCCTGACGGTTCCAAAATTGTATTTACCAGCATGCGTACCGGCGACCTTGAGTTATTCATTATGGATGTAGACGGCTCCAATGTAGTGCAGATCACAGACGAGCTTGGTTATGATGGCGGTGCTTTCTTCTCTCCCGACGGGAAGAAATTGGTTTTCAGAGCATCCCGTCCTAAGACACCGGAAGAAGTTGAAAAATATACTTCGTTACTTGAAGAAGGCTTAGTAGAACCTACCGATATGGAAATCTTTACTGTGAATATTGATGGAACTGAAATGACGCAGATCACAGATCTGGGTAACGCCAACTGGGCGCCTTATTTCCATCCATCCGGTGAGAAAATTCTGTTTTCATCCAACCACAAATCTCAATACGGATTCCCGTTCAATATTTACATGATTAATGTGGATGGTACCGGACTGGAACAGATTTCTTTCGACAACAACTTCGATTCCTTCCCAATGTTCTCCTACGACGGAACCAAAGTCGTTTTCTCGTCCAATCGTTTTAATGGTGGCGATCGCTCAACCAATGTATTTATTGCCGATTGGGTTGATTAGACTTCTAATAATACACGACTCTTTTAAAAAGCGTGGCCGGTTATTCCGGTCACGCTTTTTTTATTCATACCCGTTATACATTATCTATAAAATCATTTTTATTAGATGTTGATTTTATTTTTAGCCTTAGCTAAATTTATACCGGATTAAATAAAATAACTATGGCACCATTAACGACACTATCATCAGGAAAGAGTTCGGTAATAAAAAAACTGGATGAGAGTATTACAGGAGAGCAACGAAGACGATTGTTAGATCTGGGGATCTACCCCGGGGCAACCATTACTCATTGTTTTGATAGTGCGACCGGTGAACCCAAAGCCTATGAAGTTTTAGGTGCAGTGATCGCACTACGAAAAGAACAAACCGACAAGATCTTTATGTCGGAAAACTGATCTCCGATGAAAGATACACAGGAGAATACCAACAGGTTCCCATCCGACCGGGGACTTCTTAATAAAACATTCCGTCTGAAACAGCTCACCAAACTTGGTGTAAAGCTGGACAGCTGGGATCATGTAATTGCATTGGCCGGCAATCCAAACACCGGGAAAAGCACCGTTTTTAATAGCCTTACCGGATTGCGACAACATACCGGTAACTGGCCGGGTAAAACGGTAAGCCGGGCAGAGGGTGGCTTCACTTACCGGGACAAAAACTACAAGATAGTTGATCTTCCCGGTACATACTCTCTGCTTTCGACGAGTGAAGATGAGGAAATTGCCCGGAATTTCATCCTGTTCGGTCAGCCGGATGTTACATTGATCGTGGCCGACGCCACACGTCTTGAACGCAATCTGAACCTGACCCTTCAGATCCTGGAGATCACTCAAAATGCAGTTCTTTGCCTCAATTTAATGGATGAGGCACGCAGAAAAGGCATCTCCATTGATACCTACGAATTAAGTAATGAACTGGGCATTCCCGTGGTAGCAACTACCGCACGCTATGGAGAAGGAATTGATCAACTGCTTGCTGCCATCGAAAATGTAGCTGAGAATCCCCGTCCATTTAACGTAGATTCATCGATCAATATTTCTGAAGAATTGAACGATGCGATCGATGAATTACAAAAAGATCTGGCAGAGATCTATCCGGATCTGCCAAATACCCGCTGGATCGCTTTACGATTATTAGAAGGTGATGTCAGAATCAGGGAGGCATTGGACAACGGAGAGTTGCAACATCTATCAAAACTGTACCGCCAGCCACCTTTAGACCTTCATGAAGAGCTGGTATTAATGAATGAGAAAGAATGATATGGCGGATGCAGCTACAACTGAAAAATTACTGGCTAAAGCCGATCAGTTACACAAAAAACTTGGAGATAGTGTACATGATACTTTTGTACAACAACTCTTTGTCCGATCCGCTGCTATATCCCGGAAAACAGTTAAACGAAGTACCGTACGGTTTCTTAAAGATGAGAAGATAGACAAGATCCTGACCAGTAAATTATGGGGGTTCCCGGCGATGATCGCATTATTCACGCTGGTGATCTGGCTTACTATCTGGGGAGCAAATGTGCCCTCATCTATGTTGGCGACCCTGTTCCTAGATCAACTTTACCCGCTGTTAAAAGACTGGACATCAGTCTGGCCCTGGTGGTTAAGCGGATTGATAATTGACGGAATGTATCTTGCTACAGCCTGGGTAATTTCGGTGATGCTGCCGCCTATGGCGATCTTTTTTCCATTATTTACGCTGTTGGAAGATCTGGGATTTCTGCCACGCGTGGCCTTTAATCTGGATGGTCTCTACAAGAAAGCAGGGGCACACGGCAAACAAGCTCTCAGCATGATGATGGGCTTTGGGTGCAACGCTGCCGGAGTAATCTCAACCCGGATTATTGACAGTCCGCGTGAACGACTAATCGCTATCATCACCAATAATTTCTCTTTATGTAATGGTCGCTGGCCAACCATTATCATTCTTTCCAGCCTCTTTATCGGCGCACTGGCTCCTGCATGGTTTGCGGGTTTTGCCACTGCCTTATCTGTAGTTGCCGTTGCCGGACTGGGAGTAATTCTCACTTTTGTTACATCCTGGCTATTATCCAGCACGGTTCTTAAAGGTGAAACATCAGCCTTTAGCCTCGAATTACCGCCTTATCGGCCACCGCGTATTTTACAAACCTTGTATACATCCCTGATCGACCGCACGATCTTTGTACTCTGGAGAGCTATTGTGTTTGCACTGCCTGCGGGAGCTGCGATCTGGTTATCTGCAAATATCATGATCGGCGGTGAAAGTATTGCAGTTCACATGATCAACTTTATGGACCCTATCGGCTGGGTTATCGGGCTGAACGGAGTAATTCTATTGGCCTACATCGTAGCCATTCCTGCGAATGAGATCGTTATCCCGACGATACTAATGCTCACTGTGCTTACAACCGGAATGACAGGCGTGGGTTCAGGAGCCGGAGTTATGTTCGAAACGGAAAATATGGGAACCCTTCAAAACCTGTTAACCGCCGGTGGCTGGACCACTTTAACGGCGATCAGTGTGATGTTATTCAGCCTCATGCACAATCCATGCAGTACCACGATCTACACTATTTACAAAGAGACAAAAAGTATTAAGTGGACTACTATTGCTACGCTTCTGCCCATTGGATTTGGAATAACCTTTCTGGCTGCTCTGGCCTTTTTCTGGCGATTAGTTGTCTGAGTATTGTTGAAAAAGGCTCTAGTGAACTAAAAAGATCTGTCCGGCAACCCCAAATCCGATCGTCTGTTCTTCATCTTCAACAAGAATACGAACCGGGCCATCAAAAGGAGCTTTTTCCAGCAACTTTATTTTCACCCCCGGTAGTAATCCGTTCTTCTCAAGATACCTCAATAACTCAGGGTCCTGATCTCTCACCCGGCCAATGATATATGAGGTATTCACGTTTGCTTCGGTAATGGGCAGAGTGGCTTTATCCGGCATAAACCCATCTTTGGTAGGAATAGGGTCGCCATGCGGATCGTGTGTCGGGTGATTTAATAACTCAGCGATCCGGTCTTCAAATTGTTCAGAAATATGGTGCTCAAGATGTTCTGCCTCATCGTGCACTTCATCCCAGCTGTAGCCCATTATTTCTTTCAGGTATAATTCCAGTAACCGGTGATGCCGGATTATTTCCATTGCGATCTTGTGACCGGCATCGGTAAGAGTGGCTCCTTTATACGATTGATGATCTACGAGATTCATACCAGCCAGACGCTTCAGCATATTGGTAACTGAAGCCGATGAGACATTCAGATATTCTGCAATACGGTTGGTGGTGGCTTTATCCCCTTCCGTTTCCAGAACGTAAATGGCTTTAATATAATCCTCAAGCGCCTGGCTTAATCTCATTTATTTGGTATCGTTTTTTTCAAGATATTCATCAAAATCCATCTCCCCGTAGGCATCAGTACCCACAAAGTCCAGGATCAGTGCATAGATATCAGGCTCGATATATCCTGGTTGTGCACCAAGAATTTTACCTTCTGCATCAATAAAATAATGAGTCGGATACGATGATATTCCAAGAAACTGAGCCAGCTCATAAGATTTTAACTTTTGGCCGTTATATTCAACTTCTTCTGCTGATTGTCCGTTGATCTGAACCGGATAATAATGCTCTTCGATGGAGGCTATCACCGCCGGATCGGGAAAGGACTCCTTCCTCATTTTAAGACAGTAGGTACACCAATCGGCATAACCGAACAGTAAGATTTTTTTGTCGTTCTTAGCAGCTAATTGCTGTGCATCTTTCAGGGTGTACCAATCAAAACCGGAGTTGATCTCTGCTTGTTTTGGGATGGCTTCCTGCGCATAAGATATACTGCCTACCGAAATACTAACAAGCAGTGCTATCGCCAGAAATGATAATTTTTTCATGATTTAAGTAATAATATTTTGATTGAATTACGCTTTTATCACAACTAAGGTCATGTCGTCATATTGTAGCGCATCTCCCATAAAGGTACGAACATCTTCGATAATTATAGACCTAAGATCCTCTGCCGACTTTGTTTTTACCCTTTTTACAATATTCTTAAGTCTCCGTTCGTCGTAGAATTCCTCATTTTCATTCTGTGCTTCAGTGATCCCATCCGTATATAGAACCAATATATCTCCCTTCTCCAACTGTATGGTATCTTCTTCAACCACTTTGTTAAAGATCTCTCCTTTGGTCATCCCCACGGCTACACCTTTAGGTTGCAGCCAATTAATTTCCCCATTCGCCTTTTTATATAAGATCGGGTTGTGACCCGCACGAACATAGGTAAAAGTTCTCTTTTCTGAGTCCAGAACCCCATAGATCATAGAGATAAAAGTTCCACGGGTTGCATTTTCATTAAACAGTTTGTTTGTACGGTACAGAAGTGTTTTGGGGGATGGGAATATTCCGCTCAGACTATGGATCACCCCTTTGGCAAAGGTCATGTAAAAGGCCGCCTGTATTCCCTTACCGCTAACATCCCCTATAGCCACCGCTGCTTTTTTATCATCCAGACAGATAATATCGTAGTAATCCCCGCCGGTGTCCTGTGCAGGTTCACAACTTGCCGCCGTATCAAAACCGGGCACATCCGGGGTGGTATTGGGCAAGAAGGTGATCTGAACACTGCGTGCGATATCCAGTTCTTGCTTTACACGTTGCTCTTTTGCCAGATCCTCGATGTATTCCGGTACATATTCCGGCAGTTTATCCTTTTCTTCGCCAACGATCAGAAAGTACAATGCCGAACCTGCCAGCAACAGCAGAGTGATAATAAAACCATAGAATAGTGTTGCGTCCGGAGATCCACTAACCAGCCAACCCGGTGCCGTAGAAAAGAAATTCAAAAAGATCACAAAACCCAGAGCAACGGTCACAAAATCGAAGGTGATGTAAAACATTCCGAACAAAAACCCGATGATCAGATTCATGTAGATCAACCATGGATCCGTCACAATATCCATGGGAAGCGGATCCACCAACGCAAAAAGAGCAGCGCTGATCAAAGGAACCAGCCATTTTTTTGATGTCTTTGCATATAGTTGATTTCCAAGTACCAGAAATGCTACAGCTACAAATCCAACGCCTAACAACAGCGTAACAATAATATTGGCGATGGGTGCCAGGGAATATACATCTTCGGCAAAGGAAACCTTTCCACTAATATATACCGGTACAAAGTTGATAAGAAATACCATAAAACCCGCCAGAAATGCCCCGATGCTGATACCCCGAATAATAGCCCAGCCTATGGGTTTATTCTTGAACATACCTCGGCGAACGAGATCCCAGTTGCGCATTTGGTCCGGCCAGTATTGCCGGGTTACCGAATCACTCACCGCAGTTACCACAAAAAATCCGGTAGCTACGGCAGCCCCCATCACACTAAAAGCCATTAATCCGTTAAATACTTCCGAGATCTCATTTAGTTCAGGATTTACCCCCAGACTTTTTGTGATCTCCAGCATACGCAGTATGGGCATCATAAAACCACTGATGATAGCTACGATCAGTGCCGGACGAGTATCAACCGAACGTGCTTTAATTCGCAAATAGAAGGAAAAGAGGATCCATACTATAAACATAAAAGTAGCCCCCAGCAGGATATTCGAGCGGACTCCAAATCTCATATCCTGTCGGGCTGATTCCTCCCCAAGATCCACTTTTAAATTTCTGATCACTCCGGCCGCAAGTACATCCATCTGTAGTTTTGGGACTACACCTCCCATCAGCGTGTCTCCGGAACTCATAAAAGCTGTTACATAACGAACGGTTCCGTCATCATTATACTCCAAGGAGTCCTGTGAGAGGTCGAAGTCTTTCCAGTAGGTTCCCTTCAGGTAATATTCGATTCCCCGCCAGATCGCTTTCGTTTGTCTTTCCGAGGCCACGTCGTCGCCGGTTATATTATAGAAACGGCTATTTTCTGTACGTAAATGCTGAAAATCGACCAGTGCTGCGATCAGTGAATCTTCATACTGTCTGGGAATATTCCTCCCCCCTAAATAGCCATAACGCACCATTTGCCGGTTAAAAGGAGTCTGTTCTGCGATCAGCTTATCATCCACCGAGAAACTAATGACCCTTCCATCCCCACTCATATGGTACTTAAACATAGTTTCGCGCTGCTTGTCGTCGATCCTGAACTCTTCCACTTCCCAGAAATAGAGGGGCAAAGTATGGCCATTTCTTGCTTTTAGCTGTGCGACAACCGAATCCGGATCCCATTTTTCCTGCAGATCGTCAATTAAACGACCATACGATTTTACCAATGCCCTTTTTTTGAGATTTACGGGCTGATATTGCCACGACAGAAAAACGGAATCTGCCCGTTGGATGATCTCAGTATCACTAAGAGGCAGCTTCAGTGAATTGACCGGGTGATGATTTCCCAGATCAAAGAAAAACCAAATTGCCCCGAAGAAACCAAGAAACAACAGAAGTAAGTCCCTAAAGCGTTTATCGTACATTGCAAACATGAGGGGGATATACGGATTTAACTCAAATGGTTGCGATAATATGCGTAGTTTCGTTTGTTTTTTAAAACTGAAAAAAATTCCCGTTTCTGATGTGCCTCATCGCATTTGCGTATAAAACTCACCCCAAATACAGATTGGTCCTGATCGCAAATCGTGATGAATTCTATGACCGCCCCACCCGCAGTGCTCAATACTGGAAGGATGAGGGGCACCCGGATATAATTGGTGGTAAAGATCTGGAAGCCGGAGGTATGTGGATGGGAATTCACAGCGATGGTCGTTTTAGTGCATTAACCAACTATCGGGATCCATCCATTCAAAGAACAGATCCACCCAGCCGGGGTGATATCGTCCTGAAATATCTGACTTCAAAGGTCGGACCGCATCAATATCTGAAAGCTCTCAATGCAAATGCGGATCTCTACAATGGCTTTAATGTACTCAGCGGGGATGATCAGGATCTTTTCCATTATTCCAACATCTCTAACTCAATCACTCCGATTGAACCGGGAGTTCATGGGGTAAGTAATGCACTATTGAATACATCGTGGCCCAAACTGGACAAAACCAAAGAGCGTCTTAAAGAATGTTTGTCCACCGGGTTTACCACACAAGATCTGTTCTCCATATTAAGTGATTCTGAACAAGCCCCGGAAGAAGATCTCCCCTCAACCGGGATACCTCTGAAACTTGAACAAGCAATTTCCCCGGTCTTTATAAAAACGGACAATTACGGAACCCGTTCATCCACTGTGTTACTGATTCATATGAACGGCACCATAGAATTTGTGGAAAGGAAATTTGACCTGCACGATCCTTCGGAGTATTCTGAGATCTCCTTCAATTTGTAAGCATTTTTTAACCGAATGATTAAATAAACAATATTTCACTATCTTGACCGCCTTTAAAAGCTGAATCAAACTTTTCACATGACCTACACATACAAAAAACCTACGTTACTGCAGGCCCTGATTCCCATCATTTTTCTCATCGCTGCTCTGTCTACCAATGTCTGGATTTTCGGCGATGCGGCCCTTGATGGCTCTAATCAAATTATTCTGATCATGTCTGCTGCAGTAGCCACCTTAGTTGCTTTCAGGCTGGGTTATTCCTGGAAAGAACTAAGAAATGGTATTGTGAAAAGCATCGGTTCGGCAATGGCTTCTATCATCATTTTATTACTGATCGGATCACTGGCGGGCACATGGCTTATCAGTGGTGTGGTTCCGGCCATGATCTATTATGGATTACAGATCCTGAATCCGACTATTTTTCTGTTTGCGGCAGTCGTCGTTTCTGCCATTGTATCGGTTGCCACCGGGTCATCCTGGACTACCGCAGCCACTGTAGGTATTGCATTGGTTGGAATCGGAACTGCATTAGGATTGAACCCTGGCATGGTTGCCGGTGCGATCATTTCAGGAGCTTATTTCGGAGACAAGATGTCGCCCTTATCGGATACTACCAACCTCGCTCCGGCAATGGCTGGTACCGATTTATTCACGCACATCAAATACATGGCTTACACCACGGTTCCTTCCATTACCATTACACTGATCATTTTTTTGATCCTTGGATTCACAATGGATCATGGTTCAACCGGAGTGGATACTCATGAAATTCTGAATGCCATTTCCGCAAAATTCAATATTAACGGGTGGTTGTTTTTGGTACCGGCAATTGTGATCGGACTTATTGTGAAAAAAATACCCGCAATTCCGGCCATTTTGATTGGAGCTATTTTGGGCGGAATATTTGCCCTTATTTTTCAACCTGATGTGGTACACTCTGTCTCCGGCTATGATGTAAAGAGCTGGGAATCAAGTTATGTGGGCATTATGATCGCTTTTTACGGAGATGTAGCCATTCAAACCGGCAACCCGATCGTCGACGATTTACTCAGCTCCGGCGGTATGTACGGCATGCTGGGAACTGTCTGGTTGATCATTTCAGCGATGATCTTTGGAGGTGTGATGGAAAAATCCGGTATGCTGAAACGAATTGCTGAAGCTGTGATATCGGTTGTGAACAGCACCGGATCGTTAGTCGCATCCACCGTTGGAACCTGCGTATTCTTTAATGTAACCGCCTCCGATCAATATCTGGCTATCGTTGTTCCGGGAAGGATGTACGCCGAAACGTTTAAGGAAAAGGGACTCGCGCCTGAAAACCTGAGTCGTTCACTGGAAGATTCCGGAACCGTTACTTCTGTACTTGTTCCGTGGAATACCTGCGGTGCCTACCATTCCGGAGTGCTGGGTGTTTCAACTCTGGCTTACGCTCCATTCGCCTTCTTCAATATTCTGAGCCCTTTTATGTCGATCCTCTTTGCTTATGCAGGTATCAAGATCCGTACACTGGCCGAAGCCAAAGGTATGGCCCGCGAAGAAGACGATTTTGATAATCCATAAGCCGATCCGCTTTCGGTTATTATCTTTTTACAGGCCAAGGATTGCGGGTAAAGTGTAGTCTGCTCACTTTTAGCGAGCAATATATTTTTATACCTAACTACACAAATCTGCTATGAAAAAGCTCATCACACGAATTGTGATGGTTGTAATCGGGATACTTGTTTCGGCAAATGGTTTTGCCCAATCTGATTACAGTGATCACAATTCCGTTACCAGGCGATTAAAAGCACTGGAGCGTTCCCATGGAAAACTCGTCTCCCTTTCCTCACTCACCAAGTCTCCGAATGGTCATGATATCTGGCTACTCACGATCGGTGGCGGAGATACTTCTACTAAACCGGCAGTAGCTGTTATCGGAGGAGCCGAAGGCGCTCATTTACTCGGAACTGAACTGGCTCTCGGATTTGCTGAAAAATTACTCGCAAATAGTGATTCTCCGGAGATTAAATCGTTGCTCGAAAGCACCACCTACTATGTTGTTCCTGGATTAAATCCGGACGCAGCGCAGCAATATTTCGCAACGTTAACCTACGAGCGCGGTGGCAATGGCACCAAAACCGACGATGATCGGGATGGAGCTTTTGATGAAGATCCGTTTGAAGATCTGAACGGAGACGGCCTCGTAACTATGATGCGGGTTCAGGATCCTACCGGGAGCTGGAAAATCAGCGATATAGATCCCCGGGTAATGGTTAAAGCAGAACCCGGTGAGAATGGGGAGTACCTGCTATTTACCGAAGGTCGGGATAACGACAGCGACGGTCATTTTAACGAAGATGGTGAGGGCGGAGTGAACATCAACAAAAACTTTACCTTCGATTTTCCTTATTTCGAAGCGGGTGCGGGTGAGAACATGGCCTCTCAACCTGAGAACATAGCCTTGATGGATTTCCTTTTTGATGAAGCCCGTAATGTGTTCGCCGTGGTTTCATTTGGTCCGGCCGACAATCTATCAAAAGCGTTGAAATTTAACCGCGGAGCAGTAAGCAAACGGGTTGTTTCGGGCTGGTACGAAGATGATGTAGAAGTGAACGAACTCATTTCCGGCTACTACAACGATGCTACGGATCTGGGAAAAGATCCGGCAGGTGATGCCCGTCAGGGAGATCTCTTCCAATGGGCGTATTACCATTATGGTCGGTTCAGTTTCAGTACACCGGGGTGGTGGACTCCTGAGATCAGCGGTGAGAAATTTGAGACCGAAGAAGCGCACTATCTGGCGTGGGCCGATTCAAACGGGATCGATGCCTTTGTTGAATGGCAAGAGATAGACCACCCTGATTTCGAAGGAAAGAAGGTCGAAATTGGTGGACTAAAACCATTTAGCGGACTTCCTCCATACAGCATGGTAGATTCACTGGCCCAAGATCACACCGATTTTCTAATAAAAGTGGGTGAAGCAAAACCTATGATCGAACTGGTGAATATGAAAAGGGAGAAAACCGGGAAAAATCTAACCCGGATCACAGTGGATGTCTACAATTCGGGATTGTTACCTACTGCTTCACATCTGGGAACAAGAACTTCATGGGTACGGGATGTGATGATCGACGCAGATCTTTCCGGTGATCTTGAATTTGTAAGCGGTAACAAGCGAAGTTATGTGGAATCGATCGCTGCCGATGGTTTTGAGACCTACAGCTGGCTGGTTCGCGGAAAAGGTACTTTTACATTGAAGGCAGGTGCCCCGCAAGCCGGATTTGCAACCAAAACCGAAACTATTAAATGACCGAAGCCATGAAGACACTCAACAAGATCGTCCTTTTAGTATGTATGATTGCCGGATCGCTTCTGCCTGTAGCGGCTTCGGCTCAGCTAACCGACGGAGTTTTTCCTGCTGTGGGAACTCCGGGAAACCCCAAAGTAGATGCCACATGGAATCACTATTACGATTATCAGGGCATTACCGAACTCACCGAAAAGATTGCTGATGCCCATCCCGATCTGGTAAAACGATCATCGATCGGAAAAAGCTACGAAGGCCGTGAAATGTGGATGCTTACCATCACCAATTACAAAAAAGGGGATGCCGACAAAAAACCGGCCATGTATATCGATGGGAATATTCACTCTAACGAAATTCAGGGTACGGAAGTAGCGCTTTATACGGCCTGGTATCTTACTGAAGCTTTTGGCGAGATCGATTTCATCACAGAATTACTGAATGATAGAACCTTCTACATCATCCCGACCATCAGCCCTGATGCGCGGGAACATTTCATGAAAAAGCCTAACAATCCAAATTCACCCCGTGCCGGCATGGTTCCTATAGACAACGACGGGGATGGTGAAGTGGATGAAGACGGCTATGATGATCTGGATGGAGACGGTAATATCACATTCATGATCCGTAAAAATCCCCGGGGTGATTATCGCATCGACCCGGAATACCCGGACCGTTTGGTACGTGTGGGACCTGATGAATTCGGGGAATATGAATTACTGGGCTACGAAGGGTTAGATAATGATGGCGACGGTCGCATAAACGAAGATGGGGTTGCTTTCAGCTATGATCCAAACCGGGACTGGGGATGGAACTGGCAACCCGATTACATTCAACGCGGAGCCTACAAATATCCGTTTTCATTACCTGAGATGAGGAATATTAAAGATTTTGCGATGAAGCATCCGAATATTGCTGCTGCCCAAACTTATCACAATCGCGGAGGCATGATCCTTAGGGGTCCCGGAGCTGAGGAAGATCGCGGCACCTATACCCGCGAAGACGTTCGGGTATATGATGCCATTGGGGAAAAAGGTGAGCGCCTGATCCCCGGCTATAATTATTTTGTAGTCTTTGATGACCTCTACACTGTGTTTGGAGGCGAGCTTGATTGGTTCTACGGGATCAGAGGGGTGTTCACTTACTCTAACGAATTGTTCACTAATTTTGAAATGTACAATACCGATGATGAACCCGGTCGCCGCGGTTTTGATGAAGTGTACAACGAATTTAACCGAGACCTCCTCTTTGGGGACGGATTGGTTAAATGGAGCAGTTATGATCATCCGCAATACGGTAAGATCATGATCGGTGGAGCTAAGAAAGGATATACGCGGGCTCACCCCGGATTCCTGCTCGAACAAATGGCCCACCGTAATATGGCATTCACCTTATTCCATGCGTACCATACTCCAAAATTAGTGATTGATGAAATTACCGAAAAAGATCTCGGTGGCGGGTTAAAAGAAGTCACCGCTGTAATTACCAACGAGCGTATGATCCCGACTCATGCCGGTATCGACCTCGATTATAATATCACGCGGCCAAATTACATTAGCATTAAAGGTGCCGATGTGGAAGCCGGAATGATCGTTAATAACCGTGACCTGAATCAAACTACGGAGCAGAAAAATAATCCGGCTATACTTCGAGTTCGGAATATTCCGGGGATGAGTTCTGTAACCGTACGCTGGATCATAAGTGGTGGAAAAAGGTATTCCATCATGGTTGACAGTGCAAAAGGCGGTGTGGTTACAAAGAAAAAATAGACTGGATCTGTTTATACAAAGCCGGGGCTGGTCTCCGGCTTTTTTTATATCTATTACTTAATTATTTAACTCAATTTACACTCATCAATGAAAAAATATTTCTCTAATACAGCTACATGGCCTTTCGGAACAGATATTGCATTATTGCTGCTTCGACTCACCTTTGGTTTGTCAATGATCATCGGGCACGGTTTAGGTAAAGGGGAACGCCTGTTTGGTTCAGATCCTATTAAATTCGCTGACCCGTTTGGAGTTGGACCCGAAATTTCACTTGTTCTGGCTGTTTTTGCGGAAGTAATTTGTTCCGGTTTGCTTGCAATTGGGTTATTTACACGCTGGTCACTTATTCCGCTTGTTATCACCATGTCTACTGCTGTATTTATTATTCATGCTGGAGATGATTTCTCAGGAAAAGAAAAAGCTCTTCTCTTTTTGATGAGTTATGTGGCTCTCCTGTTTACCGGTCCGGGGAAATTCTCTGTGGATCATCTGATCGGCAAGAAAAAAGCGGTGAGTTAACTTCTGATATCGTCTGTGAGTAAAACAACACAGTCCCAGGATACTCAATGATCTGAGTTCTGTCTACCCAACCGTCAGACCGGCCACATCGGTCAGACGCCCCCCCGGATGGAAAGTCTGAGTTCGCTCCGCTCTTGAATGCAGCTGGTTCTCTGTTTTTGATCATGAAAAAATATCCATCTGCGATCCGCCAAGCGGCGGAGAAGCAGTCTCAGATTATTTAGTTATAAATCTGAGATTACTTCTCCTTTTTCACTCGTTCCGAAGCTCCTGCTTCGGAATGCTCGCCGGAAGCTCTGCTTCCATTATTCCGGCTTTGTTAGCCGATCCGCCAGATACTCCGCATTAAAATACAGCAGCGCGTAGCCCTCGCTGGTCAGGCTGGCGTCTTTTTCAGCCTCCACCAGCGCGATAAACTCTGCCAGGGCGTTGGCCGCGGACAAGGAATCCTCCATTTCCAGAGCTGTTTTTACTTCTGAAAGATAGTCCTGTAGCTCCCCACATACTCCGGCGTCGGTGGCCCAGTCC